>MDSX01036761.1_pt1 | contig 59276 bp, 56 predicted proteins | sample 811141 | NCBI WGS metagenome assembly MDSX01 (sample SAMN05326642, study PRJNA326480) | marine metagenome | isolation source: seawater | place: Atlantic Ocean: South East | collected 2010 | reverse complement strand
TCCTTGGGGCTTGTTGAATCCCATCCATGGGATTCAAAACTCTGAAAAAACACATTTCTCATACGGCCTCTTTCTCACTTCTTCTTATCTAAAAATCGTCGTCTATTTTTATTTTTGCTGGCGCGGGGGTAGGGGGCGGCTTGGCCGCCGATGGCTGTTTGAGCGCTTTGGGCTCAAAGGTGCTTTTGTTTCAGGAGGCCTTTTTCTCACTTCTTCTTGTCTAAATCTCGTCGTCTATTTTTATTTTTGCTGGTGCGGGGGTATGGGGCGGCATTGGCGCCGTTGGCTGTTTGAGGGCTTTGCGTTCAAGGGGGCTTTTGTTTTTTTGACGGTGGAAGGGGTGTTTTTGGGGAGAAGGCGGCCTTGGTCTTGGAAAGGGGAATATGATGCCTAGGCTTTTTTATGGTCTATGGCAAAGCTTTGACTGAAGATTGGGTTAAGATGTGCTTTTAGATATTCTGATTTTATGAACGGCGAGAGAATTCAAAAACACCTAGAAGCAGCATTTATAGAAAAAGAAGATCGTCTTCCTAAGTTACTACATAGAACTTTGGACCGAATTGAGGCTTGGCTAAGAGAAGAGAATCAGTCCGAAAGAAAAGAGATTCCTTTTTATAAGCAAAAGAACTTTGAGCAAAAGATTTATTTGTTTGCACATTATTTAACAAAAAAAACAGACTGTGTTGCCTTGGTAAAGAGGGATTCCTATTCGCAATGGCATTGGAACTATATGCGTCACGACCTTCGTGAAGAAGATAAAATTGTTTTAAAAAGCCTTCCTCCTTTTAAAAAGAAGCATTGGTATCGACTAAATAGAAATGCTGATCCTTCAGCCTCATACTTTTTCTTATACATTGATCAAAATACAGCACTTTTCCTAAAGAATTCAATGCAAGATCAAGAAAGACTTGCCTTGTTTAGGGAGATCCTTGCTAAAATAGATCAACTGTAATGGAAAATAAAAAGATTTATAACCTCTACATTATATCTGACTCCACCGGAGAAACGGCAATGAATATGTTGCGTGCCGCTCTGGTTCAGTTTCGTGATAAAGAAGTAAATATCATTCGCTGCCGCAATGTTCGCACGGAAGCGCAAGTGGATCGATGGATGGACGAAGCTGGTGATTTAGGTGGCTTTTTGGTTTATACGGTTGTTAGCCCGAGTTTACGTGCCAAAATTCGTGATGAGGCAAACTCGCGAGGTGTACCAGCTATTGATTTATTAGGAAAGCTTCTTGATTCTTTAGAAGTTTATTTTGATGCTAGTAAAGAAAATGAGCTAACAGCAGGTAAGCTAAGAATCATCGATGAAGAGTATTTTCGTCGGATTGCAGCCATTGAATTTACTGTAAAACATGATGATGGAAAAGATCTCAGGGGTTTGCAGGAAGCGGAAATTATCTTAGTAGGAATCTCAAGAACTTCCAAAACACCTTTGTCCATTTTTTTAAGTCACAAGGGGTGGAAGGTGATAAATATTCCAATCGTTTTGGGTGTTCCTTTGCCGGAAGAGCTAAAGCAAGTAGATCAAAAGAAAATCATTGGTTTAACCATCAGCCAAGATAAGCTACAAGCAATTCGTAAAAATCGCTTGGAAAAGTTTAATCAAGATCCAGGCGGTTCTTACGCTTCTCTAAGTCAGATCCACCAAGAGATTGAGTACGCGAGACAAATTTTTAAAGAAAATAGGCGTTGGCCTGTTTTTGATGTTAGTGAGTCTTCTTTGGAGGAAACCGCTTCTGAGATTGTGAAGTTTATTTGTTCGCGGATGGGGATTAAGAGAGAGAGTATTTTTTAGTTTTTTCTTTAATGCTCTTTTGGATTACTCCTCGGTTCTGATCCTTGAATGAGCCGGCCTTCTGAGAAATGTATTTTTTCAGAGGCGCTATTCCGGTCGCAGCCTTCGCTGCTCCCTGCCTTTCTTGGGGCTTGTTGAATCCCATCCATGGGATTCAAAATTCTGAAAAAATACATTTCTCATACGGCCTCTTTCTCACTTCTTCTTGTCTAAATCTCGTCGTCTTTGTTTTAATTTTGCTGGCGTGGGTGGTTTGCCGCCCTTTGCTGTTTATGGGCTTTTTGTTTTGTTGATGGGGGACTTGCTTTGTTGGGGGTGTTGTGGCTTAATTTAGAGATGAACTTTCAGGAATTGAGTAAGACAAATGCATTTATTGAGGGGAGTGAACTTTGGATCATTCCTAAAGATGATAGTAATTTTTGGCAGCATCAGTTGGATTGGTATCTGAATTTTCGATTGAACAATACATTTCATCATGAAAAGAATTACCTGTCTGAGAGTATTCTTGAGATTGCAGAAAATGAAGAGATGGACATCAAAGAGATGGAGTGTTCGCCAGAATGTCCGAAGCTATTGGTGGGGGAACATTATTTTCCTTGTAAATATTTTTTGCAAATTGATTTTACAGAGGAAGATTCTTGGTTTGAATCTATCGAGTTAAATCGTTCTATGTTGCAGGTACAGAAAGCTCGTGTGTTTTTACCTCAAGGAATTCAGAGAGAGAGGTTTTTTGATTTGGCAAAATCCAAACTTTCTCAAATGAGCGAGCTAAGTTTCGTACTAGCCTGATTTCGTTTTATTTCACAAATAATTCTACGGCGAATTCATTATTGTCTTCAAAACAAAGATGATATTGATCTTTCTTTAATACTTTAATGTTTTGTGAAATTAACTTCGTGTGAAAGCGCTCAAGCTCCTCGGTTGATTCAACAGTAAAAGCAATGTGATTTAAGCCTGTGGAGTGACGATTGTTTTTGTTTTTTTCCTTCATATCGATTTCTACAAATACGATGTAAGTTCCTTCTTTGTGTTGATAGGAAATTCCCTTTTCAAATTCCTGGTAAACTTTAAAGCCTAAATCAGCTAAAAAAGATTGCCAAAAAGATTTGGTAGGATTCAGGTCTGCTACGTAATACTCTAAATGGTGGATTATGCTCATGAGCAAAAGATATACTTCATTCGGTCTTAGAACAAATTATTTAAAATCGATCCTTTTTAATTTCTCAGAGGTTGTTTGTTCTGCCTAAGGGGGCACCTAATTCATCTATATTTTTTAAACAGTTGTTAGAAAACTCACAGTATTAAGGCTTCAGAGGCGTCTCATTTTGGTCTCATCTGGTATTTGCTTTGCAAATAAAGTTTGTGGGAAATGATTAGGGGGATTGATGAGACTAGTGTTATTCAGTTTGATTGGACTATTAATTTCATGTGGAGAAAATCTATCATCACAAATGGAAGGATCTCTTGAAGAGGCCAGTATGGAGCTCTCAAGTGAATCTGTGACTATTGGTGATATGGTTTTGGAAAAAACGGACTACGAACATTATTTTGAAGAGCATGATGAGGATGAGGCTGGTTTTGCTAATGATTCTGAGTTGTCTACACAAGGGGCTGCCTATCATGGTATAAGACTGTGGCCCAATGGTGTGGTGCCCATTTCCTTTGATTCCAGGTTCTCAACAAAAGAGCGACAAAATTTTATGAAATACTGTGAGGACTGGGGAAAACAATCCCGAGTTAAATGTATAAACCGTAGCAATCAGAAAGCTTATGTCTATGTTACCAAAAGTAAAAATGGAAACTCTAGTGCTTGTTATGCGGAGGTAGGCTATCAAAACAAACGAAGAATGATGTGGCTACCAGGAAACTGTGCAGTTTCTAAAAGAAGTATTTTGCATGAGCTAGGTCATATCATTGGTTTAATGCATGAACACCAACGACCAGATAGAGACAATTACCTGCGAGTACAATGGAGTAATGTGCATTCGTCATATAGAAGTGCATTTACAAAAAAATCTAGAGCTCACAGCAAAAAAACTAGCTTCGATTTTGATTCGGTCATGATGTATAGCAGTTGGGCTTTTAGCACAAATCGCCAAGCAACTCTTGTAAAATACAATAATAATAAAGACACTTGGGGAATTAAAAGTGAGCTATCTACCAATGACTTAAGGGTTGCTGGGATGCTATATCCTAAACCTAGCTCAGGCGGTGGAAGTGGTGGAGGTAGTGGGCCTGGTAGAAGTTATCCTAGCCCTAGAAATTGTCGATTCTACAGAGGAACATTTGTCTGTTACAATTTGCCATAATATTTTGACGATGATTTTAAAAAATGGAAGAGCCACTGGGGAGCTTCCTTTTTTATAGGCTCTTGGCAATTTTATCTAGAATGCCGTTAACGAAGCCTTTGCTTTCGGTGGCTGAATAGGTTTTTGCAATTTCAATTGCTTCATTGATCACTACACTAGGGGCGACATCTTCTTTGCAGTAAATTAATTCGAAACTAGCAATTCTTAAAATGCTTTTGTCCAACAAAGACATTCGGTCTAATTTCCAGTGTTGGCTGTAGCTTTCAATTTTTTGATCAATTTCGTCTTGGTTTTGCTTAACTCCGTTTAAAAGGAATTCTGCGTATTGAAAGTTTTCTGGTTGCTCAGAGAAGGCTGCTTCAAAGTTTGCAAGAGACTCTTTGTAGTCTAAGCCTAGTTGAAATTCATCTTGAAATAAAACTTGCAGAGCGAGCTCTCTAGATTTTCTACGATTTTTCATCTTCCAATATCCTTATGGGTTCAGTTCCGGTTTTTCAGCCGTAGAGTTTGGTTCTAATTTTTCGTTCTCTAAACTATCTATGAATTCTCGAATATGGTCAAAGTTTCTGTAAACGGATGCAAAACGTACAAAGGCGACATCGTCTACCGTTCGAAGTTCGTTCATGATGAGTAAACCTAATTCATCGGAAGTGATTTCTTTGGTGTTCATCTCTAAGATTTCAGAAGAAACTTTTTCTACAATGGCTTCCATTTTATCCGCAGAAATTGGTCGTTTTTGACAGGCTGCTTGTAAGCCGGTTAAAAGTTTTAATTTACTGTAGGCTTCTTTGCGGCCACTTTTTTTCAACACATTAGGAAAGCTACGAAGTAGATTTTCTTCGGTAGTAAAGCGAAACTGGCAGGAGCCACACTCTCTACGGCGTCGAATCGCTTCATTGTCTTTATGCAATCTTGTATCTAATACACGGTTTTCTAGGTTACCACATTTAGGACATCTCATAAGTCTTCACCCCTACATATAGGGATTTTTATATTTCTTTTCAGGAAAAAATACAAAATCTATGTTTTGTGCTGGAGGACTCTGATCGCCCCGTGTCAATGCTTAAAAACTGATCCTATTTTGTCTTGGATTCTTGCATTGCTGGGGGCTTGCTAATATTCTCTGCCTCGTCCAGGGAGTAGTTTTTATGTTCAAAATATTAGTTAGCTTTTCGTTCTTGTTTTTAATGGGAAACTCAGTTTTTGCTCAAAGAGTTGAAGTGGGCAATGGAGAAGTCGAACAAACTAATGATTGGCGCGGTAGAGCTAAAAAAATTCCAACCGGAAGAGCAGCTGCTTCAAAATACATGAATCGAAAAGTTGCAGGTGTTGATGGTGGAAGTCGATACCTTGCTTTGCATATTGGTGGCTTTGCAAACTCTCAAGCATACCGCTGGGGAGAAGAAGATTCTTGGAATGATAAAGCTAAAACCAATCTTGGCGTTACTTACCGTGTAGGGGAGTGGTCGCAATCCATGGACAATTTTTTTCGAGCAGAGCTCCTGTCTTACAGCTTTGATGATAAAAAGCCTTTAAAACTTTCTTTTATGCCTATTATTTCTTTTCCTGACTCCCGTTCAAAATTTCCTTTGTATTTTGGTGCCGGTGTTGGTGGAGGAGTGTTTCTAAAGCAAGTAAGTGGAGAAAGTAGTATCTCTTTAGATTACGCCCTTGTAATTGGTGCTCGGTTCTTCGATGTTTTTGAATCTGCTGGTCTTTTATTTGAAACCGGTTTAAAAGGTCATGTCCATTTATTAAGTAGTGGACAATTCAATAGTACCTACGTAAGCGCTGGTACCGTATTTGCCTTTTAAACAGGGATTATCATGAAAATACACAAACATCTTTTAGATGCAGTTGTTAACTGCTTGAAATCAAGCTTTGGCGAAGGCTTTTACGTTGATAAAGTAATCGCCAGGGAGATTAAACAACATCCCAAATGGGGCAGTAGAGATCGCAAGTTTTTTGCTGAAACCTCTTATGATATGACTAGATGGTGGCGAAGACTTTGGTATGCCTTAGATCGTGAAGAGTCTTGTATGGATCAAGACCTATATCATTTGTTTGCGGTTTATTTTACGGTAAAAAATATTGATCTTCCTGATTGGCAAGAGTGGCAGGGGCTTGACCTGTTAAAAGCTAAAAAGAGGTATGAAGAAGTTTCTGAGCCTGCCATTAGAGCAAGTGTTCCGGATTGGATTTATCAACTATTCTTAGAGCAATACGCAGATCAAACTGACTTAGCGCTTGAAAAGATGAATGAGCAGGCAGATGTAGTTTTGCGTGTAAATACATTGAAAATTTCTCGAGAAAAATTACATGAAGTCCTTAGTGGTGAAGGCTTATCCACAGAGCTTGTGGATAAGTATCCCTCTGCCATCCGTCTAGTGCAACGTACAAACGTCTTTCAGACGAATGCTTTTAAAAAAGGCTTTTTTGAAGTTCAGGATGGAGCCTCACAAACGGTCGCACCATTGTTAGATTTGAAACCCAAAATGCGCGTTGTGGATGCATGTGCTGGTGCTGGTGGAAAGTCATTGCATATCGCTAGCTTGATGGAAAATAAGGGGACCCTTATTTCTTTAGATATCCACGAACATAAATTATTAGAATTAAAAAAGAGAGCCAAGCGAGCTGGTGTTAGTATTATTGATACGAGAGCAATTCAAAGCACGAAGGTCATAAAAAGACTTCATGATAGTGCCGATCGTTTGTTGTTGGATGTTCCATGTAGTGGATTAGGGGTATTGAGAAGAAACCCTGATACCAAATGGAAGTTGCAAGAGTCGAGGCTTAAAGAGCTTTGCGAAATACAATTGGACATTTTAAATCGTTATTCTAAAATGGTGAAACCTGGCGGTAAAATGCTTTATGCTACTTGTTCGATTTTAAAAATGGAAAATGAAGATCAAGTACAAAAGTTTTTAGCGGATCACCCAGAGTGGAGTCTTGAATTTCAAGAAAGACACCATCCACACGTAGAGGGCTTTGATGGTTTTTACGCCGCCTTGTTAGTGAGACAGTAAAGGGGGCTAAGTGTTTCATCGGTTTTTACTTTGTAGTTTTGTTTTGTTAAGCTCATGTACTGAATATTTTGAAAATGAGACAGAGACGGATGTTGGGCTTAGCTATCATATGCAATGTGCCGGTAGTCATACGGTGAATTTTCAAAATGAAAACAAACTTTGTAGATTGTTGGTTGATCAAAAAAGCAATTCTTCATGTGATACAGATTATAGAAAAAATCTTTACGATAAATATTGTCGAGCAGAAGTGTTTCCCCACAAAATAGGTGAGCATCGTTGGGCTGATCCTAAGTTTAGTTACGAATATAAAGAAACCAATAAATGTAGTACGGGTATTCATTATTTTTATTTTGAAAGTCCTTCTTTGATGCGAGTGAGTTTGTGTGAGGTGCTTCAAAATGACTCTTTAAATAACAATTGTTCTAAAGAAAAACGCCAAAGTGTTTATAAGGAATTTTGTTCTTAGGGAGAGGGCGTATAAGTCCGATAAGCTGTAAGGGTTTTAATCTTTTTAAAGGTGAGCTTTTATGGCGAAACAAAAATCAATAAATCGAGCGAAGTCATCTGGTCTTGGGGATTTTGTTGGTTTGTTTGGGATTATAATTGGTATGGTCCTTTTGGTTTATTTAATGGTTGAAAATTATATGGGCTATACCGGAGTTCAAAAAATCATTAAAAAAGAACCTAAAAAAGTCATTAAGTTTCAAAATAAGTAAATTGGTATAAAAAAAAGAGGTCATGAAATAGGCGACCTAGACCAAAGCATAGTCTTGTAAAATCCTAAATGAAATCAGAAACTTGACCCTGCTCGAACTAACTTTAAAATAGAATCAATGCAGCTAGATCAGTTTACTCAACTTTGGTTCAATAATCTCTACACCATCATCAGTGTTTTGTTCATTGCTGTATTGGTATTTATCTTTTTCCTTTCTATCCTAAGCTTTAAAGAAGGTAAGTCTGAAGAGACCGGCGAGAAGCTTACCGACCTAGAAGAAACTTTAAAACGAGTATTAGAGAATACAGAAGTGCGCGCAAGTGCTGTTAGTGGAGTGAGTGTTAGTGCTGGAGCTACTAGTACAGGTGCTGCCACAGCAGAGGGTGGTGGAGTTGCTGACGGCGAAATGGATAAACTGCAAACTGAACTTGCAGAAAAAGAAGTAGAGATCATGCGCTTAAATGATCAGATCGCTGATCTTGGCGCTGGTGGTGGTTCCGGTAACTCAGAAGAATTAGAATCAAAAGTAAAAGATCTAGAAGCAAAGTTACAAGAATATGAAATCATTGAAGACGATATTGCAAACCTATCTCTTTACAAGCAAGAAAACGCAAAATTAAAAGAAGAGATTGATCAGTTGAAAGCTGGTGGTGCTAGTGCTGCGGCAAGCGAAACAGCAGCGGAACCAGCTCCTGCGGTGGAAGAAGCAGCTACCGATACAGCTGCTGAAGAAGATGATGATATCATGGCTGAATTCGCAGCAGCTGTGCAAGATCAGAAGTCTGTTGAATCTGGCGAAGTTGCAAAAGAATAAGTAGAAGAGGCTGAAGAAGAAGACGATATCATGGCTGAATTTGCAGCTGCCGTTCAGGAACAAAAGTCAGTAGAGTCTGGAGAAGAACCTGCTGCTGAGGCTAGTGATGATGCAGAAGATGATATTATGGCCGAGTTTGCAGCGGCTGTTCAAGAGCAGAAGGCTACGGAAGGTGCTGATCCTGAAGTAGAAGAAAAAAGTGAAGAACCTGCTCCAGAGGCAGCTGAGGAAGCTCCAGCGGAAGAAGATGACATAATGGCTGAGTTTGCTGCGGCAGTTGCCGAGCAACAATCCGTTGAGTCCGGAGAGGCTCCTGCTGAAGATACAGCTCCGACAGAAGAGCAAACGCTTGAAGAAGAGGATGAAGACGAAGGCGAAGAGGATGAGCCTGAAGAGGCCGGCTTTGGAGCTTTAGGTTCTGGTGAGCCTGAGGCTGGTGAGAGTGATCTTATGGCTGAGTTTGTAGATTCTGATTCGGTAGTCACCGAAGAGGATTCTGCTAGTGATTCAGAAGAAGCTGCCACGGAGGCAGAGGAGTCGCAACCGCTTGCTGAGCCAGGAGTAGAAGCATCTGAATCGACGGAAAAAGAAAAAAAAATTGAAAAAAGTGACCAAGAGGAAGTAGCGCCTTCTGAAGAAGAAGTGGTTGCGGAAGTAGATAGTCAATCTGTCGATGCAGAGGACTTAGTTGTTGATCAAGCTTCTGAAGTTGAAGCCGCCGAGCCTGATGAAATTGATTTGGCCAGCTTAATAGATCCTGACGATATTGCAGATGTTGCCGAAGAAGAAGATGAAGATTCGGATGAAGATGATGAGACGGAAGAAGAGCTTGTAGAGGCTGTAGAAGAGTCTAGTGAAGAAATTGACCCAGTTACAGAAAATCTTTCCGCCTTGTCAGAGAGTTTAGCGGAAGAAGTTCAAGAGCAATCTCTCGCAGAAGCCAAAGAAGAAGAAAGCGGCGAATACGATGATATCTTTGATCAGAATATGATTGATGAGTTTAATCGTTCAGTGGAAGAACAGAGGGTGGCTAGGGAAGCGAAAGAAAAAGAAATCGCGGAAAAAGTTGCTGCTTTAGGATTAGGGAAAAACGTAGAAGAGACGGTAACCGACGACAATATGGCGGAGTTTGCTGTGGCAAATGGATTGCAAGAAGCTATCAATGATTTTATCGATGAAAAACCTGAGTCTGAAGCTACGACGGATAATTTTTTAGAAGCAGGAACAGACACGGATCAAATTTTAAGTGAAGTGGCTAGTTTAGAAAATATCGATGAAAATTCTGAAGATGAGGAAGGGGACTCAGGGGATAAATTAATTGCTGAGTTCGAGGCTTTCACGGGGGAGAGCGATGATGAAAAACCTGAGTAAAAGTATTTTGATTTTAAGTATAGTTAGCTCTGGCTATGCAGCGCCTATTCCAAGCTCTGAAACAACTTTAGATTCAAGTTTAAGTAGTTTTCTGCAGAAACCTCTTGAGCAGAGAGTGGATGTTTTAAAAAATGACAAAATTCAGTTGGATCTAGTGGAGAAAATGGCCTTTGACAGTAAGTACCATCTAAAGCAAAGGTGGACGGCTTTTCGTACGCTCGCTTCTTTAGAGAATAATCATGCGAAAAAGTTGATAAAAAAGGCCGTAAAATCCAATGAATGGTTTTTGCGTGACGCAGCTATTAAAAATGCGGCTCAATACTATCCAAAGGCGGCTTTAAGAATTTCTAGAAGTCTTATTACAGACCCGTCTTTGATTGTTAGAACTACAGCGGTAAAAGTAATTCACAGATTAAAGGATTACCAGTCAGAAGATCTTTTGTGGCGGGAGTTGGATAGTAAGAAAAATTTCCGTAAGGGAAAATCTTTGTGGATTCGTAAACACATTGCAAAAGCGCTTTATGATTTTGGTGTACATAATAAGACAAATAACAAAGAGTTATCCGAAGAGAGAATTAAGAAGTTATTGTCTTTGATGGAAGATGATGAAAAGCAGGTTCAATTTTACGCTTTAAAATCATTGAATTCTTTTGTGAGTAGCTCAGTGAGTGACGAAAAGGCTCCTATTGAAACCCAAGTGCGCCGTTGGCAGGCTTGGGCAAATCAATCTGGAATTTATTGAGCCTGTTTCTTTTCGTAGTATTTATCTAGACCAATTTTTAATCGATATTCTCTTTCAACTCGGTATAAAATGGCTTGTTCCTCTAAGCCATCCGAAGCTTCCTCTTGGTCGGGGCTAAAAAAGTCCACTCGATTTAGGATTACTTTTTTCACACTCACAGAAATGGCTTCTCTACCTTGAGACTCTCCTCTGAGTACGCGGATAACTATTTTGTACCTGCGACCGCTCGGGGGAATGTTGTCAACGGTAGGGGATTTCCAGCCCTCATCGTGATTTTGTTCAATGGTCTCGATGTAGCCAGCTTCTTGGTCCATCACAGAGGTTCTGTAGTGAGAAATAGATTTTCCAACTGCCAACCAAACCTCTTCGTATTTACCATAAAAAGTTTTGCGAAAAGGCTCATCGGTTTTGTAGTTTTTTGTATTGGACTTCTCGGCGTAATAGGTACAGCCGAGAAGGTTTAAGAGAATTAAAGTTTTACAGATCCAAAATATTACGCGAAACATGGCTGGCCTCTCTTAACATGTTCTCGCCGATGGCGTTCGGTGAGTTTTTGTTTGTTCCTAAAAACATCACTTCCCATCTTAGTTTTTTATCTTGTGAAAGTCCAGTAGGCCACTCAGGAAGGTCTAAGCGGTCTAGCCAAGAGTCAGAGTAAAACTCCCAAACCTTTTGGTTTTGAGCGAGTTGCATTTGAATGCTTTGGCCGTCTGGCATTTCGGTTAGGCTTAGGTAAGTTCCGCCGTCATAGACTCTTGTTTTTTCTCTGGGGCGTTCAAACACCAGCGAGTTGTTTTCCCAAATAGGTGAGTTCACTCGATCTAATAGATTAAACTCATCGCTGTTATTTAGGGGCATCACTTGAATAGAAATTTTGTTAGATATCATAGTGGTGTCACCCTCTTTGACTTCATCAGATTGAAAGGCAAGAGCGAGGTTTTCGTGTTGCGAGCTAAAGTTCAGTTTTACTCGTTCTTTTTCTTTTACGTATTTAATTCCAGAAGGGAAGTATTTGTTTTCCTTTTTATTTAGGCCGACAATCATATTTACTTCTTTTTCGTCTTTGATGTCTGGAGATAGAATTTCTAGTTCTCGGTCAAATTGTAGGCTGTTAATAGCTAGATTTTTTTCGTGATTGCCTTGATTGATTTCTACTCGAGTAATTCCCCCTTGGTTGATTTGGAAATCATTGACTACACTAAAGATGTTTTCATTATTACGAATTTTGTCGATGGTCTTTTCAAATGGAAATCTTCCGTGTAAAGCGATTAGATCATAGGTTCCAGAAAAATAAAAAGGCATGCGGTAGATAGGCTTGTTTAGGGTGAGTGTGAACCAGCCGTATTTTTCTTTTTGTTTTGGAAAGCTAATGTTACTAGGGACGCTAAACTTCTGGCCAAAGACTTTCATTGTATCCATTTGATCAGAAATTAAATAACTCACATCAAAACGGATGAGTTGTTCTCTAGAAAATAAGGGGGCAACCACAGAAACGTCAGCCCATTTGTCTTTTTTTAAACTACCAAAACCTTCTGTGATACCAGAGATTCCGTAGTTTCTCTCTGATAAGATGGGTTGTAATCGTACGTCTAAATCTTTTGGACTTTGGTTAACGTAGGTTACACGAACGTAGGAGTCATAGCCGATGGTGATGGATTGTTTGCCATTCCATTGCTCTTTGCTTAAAGTCAGTTGGCCATCTTCATTGGTTTCATAAAAGTTGTTTTCATCAAACTGTGTCCCAATAAGTACTTTAGCGCCTTTGACAGCTTCGCCATACACATTATTTACTTGGATCTCGTAGGTTTCTTTTTGTTTTCCTAGGTTTTTTTGCTTATCTTTTTGTTGGTTTGGATCGATGGAATTTGTTGAATTCCCACAAGAAATCAAAAAAATGGCGGAGAAGGCCATAGCTAGAAGTTTCATACTTCCTCCTTAAAAAATATCGCAATCCGTTTGCCATTAAAGAATTACAGTCTTTTCTTTGGGGTTCAAGGAAAAGACTTTAAAAGAATGCTCTAAGTCATTAAAAGTATTTAGAAAAATCAAATGTATCTTTGGGTAGATGAAATAAAAATTTGAATGAAAATCAATGCGCTACACTAATTGTTCTTGCTAAGTGTCTAAAATTACGAGAGTTTATAGAATGTTCCTAAAATGATCAAAGCTATAACAAAAAAACATTCTCATTGACTAAAATCCCGAAGCCACCTATACCATTCCTTCGTGTGGCGATGTAGCTCAGTCGGTAGAGCAGTGGAATCATAATCCATTGGTCGGCGGTTCAAGTCCGTCCATCGCTACCAAAAAATTAAACAGCAATAAAAAGACTTAGCTTATGCTAGGTCTTTTTTTTTACCTGACGGACTTGAAGCGTAGAAGCGGCCGCGATGGGAGTGCCGGTGGCACTCCTAGCGTGGTAAGTCGGCCAGGAAGGTCGACTTAGCGCCGAAGGGGAGTCTACGCAACGGAGGGCCCGGAAGGCCCGCAGTGTAGTAGCCCCGCAGGGGCCGTCCATCGCTACCAAAAAATTAAATACCAATAAAAAGACTTAGCTTATGCTAGGTCTTTTTTTTTACCTGACGGACTTGAAGCGAGAAAGCGGCCGTGATGAGTGTGCCAGTGGCACACTTAGCTCGGCATGACAGACAGGAAGTCTGTCATAGCGCATGAGGGGAGTCTACGCAACGGAGGGCCGGGAAGGCCCGCAGTGTAGTAGCCCCGCAGGGGCCGTCCATCGCTACCAAAAAATTAAATATCAATAAAAAGACTTAGCTTATGCTAGGTCTTTTTTTTTACCCGACGGACTTGAAGCGAGAAAGTGGCCGTGATGAAAAAGTTCTATGTTTTTCAGTGTATATTGGATTTATTGTTCACTATAGGTTTTAAAGATTTTGTATAATCACTGTCCATAATTTTATTGTTTTTACAGAATGATGAAATTATCCAGCCAAATTCACTCTGAAACTCGATTTTAGCTGATGTTTAGGTTAAACATAGGCAATGGGGAATAAGCCTTTATTTTTATTTGTATTTTATATATTTTCTTCGTTAGCTACTGGTGTTTATGCAGATAGTGAAATCGATGCCAATTGTCTTGCAAACGTAAAACAAAGATTTTTGGATAAGGATCTTGCGCTGGGTAACGAAGAAATAGTTGATGATGATTGGTTTGTCGAGGCTTATCAGAATTTTGTTTCTCAAAAATCAAAAGTTATTATAAATAGTGTGGCCTTACAGGGGAAAACGACCAGTTTCTCGGTGAATCATATGATCAAGCCAGGACCTGCCTTGTCTTACGATCTTGATATGTCACAAGGTCAGGCTATATTAAGTATTGAATTTGAATCCCAAGACAGAAAAAAATCCCTTGCAAAGAGTTTTTTTGTATCAAAGAGCTGTCAGTTTTTTTACCGAGATATGAATATAACAGTTGTGAAAGAAGCTAAAGAGCGCTCATTGATTGTTCATAAATATCATAATAAGGTCGGGGACTTTAAGCTGCAAAACATAGAGTTTCAGGGGCAGTTGCTCGATTTTGAAAAAACTATTTTGGATCTTGTGGCGAGTAAAGGGGATCACAAGATTGTGGGACAAATTTTTAATTTTAATAGAGTGTTTCCTGTTGAGGTGCACTGGGCCCGAAAGTCAGATGGCCAAGTCAGTGTTAAATTTGATTATATAGGTTTTTTCACGATGGAGGGAAAGGGCCTCATAGAAAGTGAAGACTCTTATTCTCTTAGGTTCAGTAGTCCTATTGAGATGCACGTTCAAACTTTAGATTTAGACTCTTTCATGGCTCTAAAATTACAAGAAAGACAAGATTCTGTTAGCCTTGAAGACCTTGATGATGAGTTTCTCTTTGGCTTAGACTCTGTTTTGCAGGTATCCACTGACTATGTTCATAATTTAGATTTTTTAAACAACTATTTTGAGTTGGAACCGGTTTCTTCTAATGTCTATAATCTAAAAATTTCGTCAATGGATGTTTTATCAGAAACTGATTTGATGAGTGATAAAGTTTTACCAGAAGACAAGCCATATTTAATGGCATCCAATTTCATAGAATTAGATCATCCTAAAATTTTAGAGTACGTCAAATCAATCCGCTCTCAAAACTTACAAACAAGAGCCCAGGTGATTCAGGCGGTTCAAAAATTAGTTACTGAAGAATTGGAATATGATAATGAGATGGTTGAAAATGATCTGACTAGATTATTGTATCTCGATGATTTTTTGAGTAAGGGCAAAGGTGTTTGCCAGCATTTTGCTTTGCTCTCAACCACCTTGTTGAGGGCTTTAGGAATACCCGCTAGAATCCTTGGGGGATATTTTCTTGAAGGTGATACAGCCATTCCCCATGCTTGGATAGAAGTAAAGCAGTCTAATAAAATTTGGTTGCCAATCGAGCCACAGGAAAGAGAGTCTTTTGAGATTTGGTCGCTTCATTATTACCCAATAAATCTCATCACTCCTTACGAAGAAGGTAATTCTCTAGGAGAGGATAATTCAAAGGCTATTGAAGCCGGGTTTAGACATTTTTCATTTAAGAAGCTACAGAATCAGTAGAGGGCTCAAATTTAAACCTTCTCTCGGAGGTTTAAAAGAATCCCTGCGACGGCTCTATTTCGAAATTAAATAACGGTCGCCTGTTTCGACATTAACTTTCATTATAAGATTCCAGGCATCTTCGACCATGTATAGATATTTATAGTCAGGGCTATAGCCTATGATAAAAAAAAGCATAAAGAGCTAAAATTCTAATTGTGATACATCAGAACTTTGATTTTAGAAGCAAAGTCTATTTAAGAAACCCAATTTACTTCTAAGTAAATTATGGACACAAAAGAATTAGATCTTCCTATGTTTATTGAGGCTCAATGATTTCCACTTCATAGTGACTAATTTTTAAATGCTTAGGGCGAAGCTTTTTTAGGTATCTTGAATCAACCCAAGATTTTATATCCATCATTAAACTTTCTTTGCAATTCGAGCTAAAAATCGCATTTTCTTTTTTAATCAATGCATAAAAATGATCAGGGTACTGTCGAATCTCTACTTCTAAGGTGTTTGAAATTGGAAAACTGGCGATCCTATAGATTGCATAAAGGTGGCTCAAAGCACCTGCCATTACAAAGAAATGAAAAAGCTCGTGAGCTTCTAAAACCTGAGGGTAAAGGTTTGGCCATTTTGAAAAATCGAAAAATGCACCGATTGTGTAGAGTACTCCACCAATAAAAATATACTTTAAGCTAAAGCGATCGATCTCTCTAATAAACCATACTGTCGAAACACTCATCCAACCCATGCCGATAAAGAAGCTTAAAAGTAGGGACTCCGGCATATCACTAAAAAAGATTGCTGTCAGAGTTAGGCCTGTTATGGCTAAGATCCAAATTAATATTAATGGTACCCATCTTCTTGAACCTCTTAGGAGTATAATTTGAAAAGGGGTGAAGGAGCCGGCAATCATCAAATAAATGCCAGAGTGATCGAGGATTTGTAAAACATAGTTGCTAGTGCTGCCTTTTTCTAGCAGGTGGTATACTCCGCTCATAGAAAATAAAAAAACCGCACAAAAAACGTATAGCCCAATGCTAAAAACTCGCAAGCCATTTCCTCGGGCCGTCCAAATCATTTTAGCACCAATGATTAGGAATACCACTGAAGTCAATATGTGGCTGATTGAACTTACTGGTTCTGAAAAACCTGGAATTGCGATAATTGAATGTTCCATTCTAAAGCTTTCCCCTTAATTAAATTTCTTTCTCCAAAATCAAAGATTGGTGTGCCTGAAATAATACGTAAGATTCTTTGCCTTGAAAATTCTTATAAAACAACCATTCGGAATTACCGTCTTGGTCGTAGTCATTAACATCTAAAAAAAGTAAGTGATTGCCAATGTAGAGGATTTCTCCTGCGGCATTGGAATAATACCATTTTTCGCCCACTTGCTTAGGTGCAGCGATTTCAGAGCAGCTCGTGGATTCGTCTTCAGATTTTATTCGAAAGCTAGCAATCATTTCACCCTTTGGGTTTCGAAAGTTAAAGGATTCCTCTATTTCTGCTGGAATCAAAGGTATGCTAGTTTTAACGGTGTCATTTTGCGGGTTACATATTTTTTTTCTTTTAAACTTTTCGATGAAAAATTGAAGTAGATTATTGTGAACGGCTGTGATTTTTCCAGTGCTCCAATTTTCTGGATTGGCATTTTCTTTATTGTGAGAAAGCACGACGGGAAAATGCATTCGACTCAATGGCCAATCTAGATATCGATAATCATCTAATTCACTAAGAAACAACTCGCTCAAATTATCATTTGAGATTTCGTCATTTTTTATTTCCAGTTGGATTTCTCCAAGCGTTTTTCGTTTTAGTTTTTGATAGAAGTGATACTTACCATCTTGTAAAGGGGTCTTGCGAACCACCCATTTGTCAGCTTTAAAAAAAGCGATGTCTATATTGCGAATGGTATTCTTTTGAAAAGGTTCATTAAGATCTTGGCTTTGGTAATTTTGTTGAATTTTAGCAACGCCCAAAAGGCCTTTGCTGCTCATATTAGTACAAGCCGCTAAAAACCCGGTGCTGAATAAGAATCCGATTTTTAAATAATTTAGCATACAATTATCATAGTCTGATTTGGGATTTGGGCAAAGATTTTGGCAGCTTGTGCTGAAAAACTTTGCACCTGTTTTAGCTTGTCTAATTTTGTAAAATTTCAATCAAAAGAAAAGGAAATGTGTTTTTTACACCTCATGTCAAAGGCTTTGCCAGAGGAATCATCCGCAAACTTGGACCTTTAATTAGATCTTTGTTAGTGGGGATATCTATTGTTTATTTATCGCTTTGAACAGACTACAAAAAATCAGGCTCAAAATTTAAGAGTCAGGAGGGTCTCCCGATGCAAGAAGTGTTTATGCTTTTAGGATTTCTATTTGCTGCTTATTCGATTGTGGCAAATGATTCCATTCAAACCTTGGGTACTTTTTTAAACTCTAATGATAAGCGAGCCTGGTGGCAACTCTGGCTATTTGCTGGTGGGATTTTAGCCGCAGTTGTTCTTTACGGGTGGGCCGTACATAATGGCGATCCTTCTTATGGTCGCTTATCGAAGATACCATTACCGACGGAATTTACCTGGGTCCATGTTTTACCTCCTGTAATTTTATTGTTTTTGACTCGATTTGGGTTTCCGGTCAGTACCACATTTTTAGTTTTAACTCTGTTTTCGCAAAAGGCCCTTGGACCAATGTTGCAAAAATCTATTTTAGGATACTTTGTAGCCTTTATTGGTGCTTCGGTGATCTATTTTGCCGTTTCAAAAATTTATCAAAAACACTTTTTGAACGAAGAAAAAGCCCAGGCCAATCGAAAGTTTTGGATTGCAGCGCAGTGGGTAAGTACTGCTTTTTTATGGAGTCAGTGGTTGATCCAAGATCTGGCCAACATTTTTGTATATCTTCCTCGTCAATTGAGCTTTTTAGAAATTTCCTCTGCTTTAGCTGTAATGTTATTAATGAGCGCCTTCATCTTTTATAATCGTGGGGGAGAAATTCAAAAGATTGTTAGCTCAAAAACAAACACCGCCGACATCCGTTCTGCGACTATGATTGATCTAATTTTTGCGTTTATGCTTTTTTACTTTAAAGGGATGAACAAAGTTCCTATGAGTACGACCTGGGTTTTTATCGGCTTGTTGGCAGGTCGTGAACTGGCGATCAATATGCGTTTAAAGTTAAAGAATCAATCTGAAGTTTGGCCAGTAATAGGTAAAGACATTATGAAGGCCACGGGAGGCTTGGCGGTGAGTGTGATTTTAGCATTGAGTTTACCAATCCTAACGAAAATGGCTCAACCTAGTAAACCAGGTGTTGTAGAAAAAATTATCCCGAAAAAAAATATGACTTCAAAAGATGAAAAAGAATTCTTGGCAAAGCAAAATATAGCTCAATTGGATCGATAAAGTTTTCTCAACAAATAAATGAAAAAAGCTCTGAGTATCTCAGAGCTTTTTTTTTAAAAGCCAGCATTAAGGAAGTACATTCCACAGGCGAAAGAAATGAAGGTGTAATAGAGTTTTTTTGTGGGCCTTTCGCCAAAAAAGATAAACTCAAAAATTGCTGCCCATAATGGCCCGGTAGCTACGATCGCACTAATGGTTGCTAAATGACCGATTTTTAAAGCCTTCAAATATACGAACAAACTTACGCAGGTTCCGAAAAGGGAGGCTACAAATATAAATAAACGAGTGCTAAGGCGAAGTTTTCTAAAATGCCCAATCAGTCCAATTTTAGATTTGGCAGTCCAGATGCTAAAAGCAATTACGCAGAAGAAGGATCGAATCAAATTTGCCATTGAACTATCCATTTCAGGATCATGTTCAAAAGCCATCCTAGTTAGTAAAACTCCAAGTGCGTCCAAGCTGATAGCACCAATGGCAATGAGTAAGGGGCCAAATTGCCATTTTTTATTTTCATCAATATTTTCTGAGCCGAGAAGGAAAAGGCAAATTAACATAAAGAAAATGGCGATTGCTTGCGAAATTAAAAGGCCTTGGCCAAATAAAAAATACGAGCCCAGTCCTGTAAAAATGGGATGGAAGCTAAATACGATCAAGGTTCTTCCGGGGCCTAAGGTGGTATAGGATTTTAGCAACAGCATATCACCAATGCAGAGGCCGATCACACCACTAGCTCCAAGAACTACAAGACTGTAGATACTTGGAATTTGAAATTGCCTGGTGTAGAGAGCAATGCCTAAAAATCCCAGGCAGGCAACGCTTGCTTTAAAGTAATTCATCCAAGCCACTGAGAAGCGCTTGGAGTAGGTTGTGTAAACAATACTTGCCATCGAAAAGAGGCTCACCGAAATCAGTGAGTAATAGACATAATCTTTCATCCGGGCAATCTATTCAGCTTTTAGAGTTCTTCCAAGTAAATCCTCGATGCATTCACTTGCTTTGCAATATCTTTATTGTTCTTTAGGTAATCGTCTAAAAGTAGGTGAGTCGTTTCCACAACCCGATGTGTTTGCAAAAGGTCGTCAAAGGAAATGGGATAGAAGTTAGGGAGCCCAAAGCTTGTTTCGAAATTAAAATTCTTTTCTGTTAGGCGAAAACGAGAACTCATTCCTGAGTTTTTTGATTGTTCTAATATCGGCATGAGGATGTCATTATGGATTAAGCGATACAGCATGATAAAACTTAGGCTATGGGTAGCGGAGCATAACTGTAAAAGACTAATGATTAAAAGGCTAAGCTCGTTGGCTTCGAGGCTATACTTTTCTTCAATCATTTTTCTTTCAATAAAGGCATTTAAAAATGCTTTTAACTGATCTCTTTTTTGATTTTGATTCATTTGTTTTAATAATTCGTCTGGCAATAAGCTATCGATGGAATCTTGAAACTGAAAGAATGTCCTAGCGAGGTTCCAGTATTGCTTTTTTTGCTCAAAACTAGCTGTTTTAAAGTTTTTAAAGCGGAAGCTTGTGTCGTAAAATTGAAATAGCTTTGAAAAGTGCAATGGTTCGGGAAAGTTTGGTAGTTTTTCCGACCATTTTAATTGATTCATATTTCTGTGGAAGTATTCGGGCATAAGCTCACGAATGAGGTCTTCAATCTTCCAATGTCTTTTTACGAATAAGGTCCATTTAATTTGTTTTTTTGCTTCCATTTCAATCTCTCCCAAATCAGTTACAACTAGTTGCTAGTAGTATTTGTTTCAAATTTGGTGCCAAATGAAATGCATAAGAAAAGGCCTAAGTTACTTATTTTATCCGGGTTTCCGGAAAAACAATAACTAGGCCTTCTAGAAATTCGGAACTAACTCTCAATTCTTAGAAATTGCCATGGTAGGGGAATTTGTCTTTGTTCTTTTGTTTTTCATTTTCTATTTTTGAACTGTAGATCTCTCCCGTTTTCATCCAATGAGAAAGGTGAACGGGAAAGTAGGCGAAAAACTCCTTGATGGGTTCAATGGCCCTAAAAATTAAGTAGTCATTGGAAGGACTGCCTTCCGTAAAGTGGATAAAATCTTTTTCGCCATCCATGATCCTAAAGTTTTGTACAGCTCCTTGGTTAAAACTTTTCTCATTAAAGTCTATTTTCTTTGCTGCGCCCATAAGATCTCCTTAGTAAATTAAAACGGCCTTGCCCCGGCACGCGTCTGTTGCTTCTAGGATAACTGAGCTTTTATGAAATAAAGTAATAAGTTTTAGAAATTATCAGGCTAGGGCGGAATGATTCGCAAGTAGGAATAAAGTTGTCTTGTTTTGAAACATAAAAAATTAAGAATATGAAACATGCTTTTGATTTATAGAGATTTCTATATTATTCAGAGAGTCTTTCTCTAAAAAGTTTCGGTTTTTAAACAATGTCGACCAAAAGTCCGATAGGGAGAAAGCAACCAGAGAAGGCAAGATGTTAAAAAAAATTACCACCAATACCAGTTTCCTTTGTTTACTTAGTTCTATCATAGCTTTTGCATTGGCAAAGGGCTTTGGTGATAATTCTTGGCTCTCTGGTGATGCTCCAGAAATTTATTCTTGGATTTTATTACTTAAAAACTCATTTCTAGCGCTTTTAAAAATGTTGATTGCTCCTTTGATTTTTTTCAGCTTACTTGGCGGGTTGTTTCATATTGGTGAGTTGACGCGTTTAAGATCCCTCGGAAAAATTGCGATTCTATATTATCTAGGAACGACCTTTATAGCGATTCTAATTGGATTGACCGTAGTGTTTTTTATTCATCCTTGGGAGGCAGCAGGTGTGCAAATTTCAGTGGATGATATAAAATCAGGAACGAGTGCCTTCGCATATAGTGCTCCTAAGCAATTTATCGAACAACAAGCTACAGGTTTAAGTGATATTTTGAGTAAGATTTTTTCAAAAGCCTTAGTGAATCCTTTTGAATCATTAATGACCAATAACATTTTAGGAATAGTTTTCGCTGCTTTAATGTTTGGTCTATGCTCCATTTACGTATTACCTAAAGAAAACTCTTTGTCGAAAGTGGTTGATGAAGTAAATCAAATCTTAAACCAATTTTTAAAAGTTTTGATCAAGTTCTTACCCATTGGATTATTTGCCATTGTATTCGATTTGAGTTTAAAGGTTTCAAGCAATATTTTTGAGAGTTTACTTTCTTTTTGTTTGGTGGTTTTTGGTGCGACACTTGTGCATGGATTTATTGTGCTGCCACTCATTGCTAAGTTCACAACGGGCATCTCTTATGTTGAACTGTTTCGAAAAATAGGGAAAGCCTTAGTAGTTGCCTTTAGTACAAGTTCTAGTTCTGCTACTTTACCTGTATCCATGGAAGTTGCTGAAAAAGAGCTTGGTGTAAGCAAGTCTGTGAGTGGTTTTGTTTTCCCATTGGGTGCTACCATGAATATGGACGGTACGGCTTTGTTTGAAGGTGTGGCGGCTGTATTCTTGGCCTATCTCTTCAATGTTGACCTTGGCCCTGTTGGAGTTATCAGTATCTTTTTCATGGCAATGCTTTCTTCAGTAGGAGCTCCAGGAATGCCTTCAGGAAGTATGAGTGCCATGCAAATGGTTTTGTTGGCAGCTGGTATTCCGCTAGAGGGTATTGGTATTTTACTTGTTGTAGAACGACCATTAGATACTTTCAGAACAGCCGTTAACGTTGAAGGCGACATCATTGGCGCGGCAGTGGTGCAGAGCTATTTGGACAAATCCAAATCTTGAGCCTAATCTTTTTAAAACTATTCTTTCTTGTTCGGATCGTGGATTGTTTTTATAAAAACTTAGGCCTAGCTGTGTAGTTTATCAATGATCAAATCTTTTTCCTGCCAAATGTCATTTAGCCAGTTTTGGAAATTTTCTCGGTAGATGTGGTCTTTTTCGTAGTTGCCGAATAAGCTTTCTTCTAATGGAATGTTTCTGATGTGTAAGTCGATTTCTCTGACTCGACCAGTGAGGATTTGCCACATAATTTTGTCTTGGTGATCTGTATGATAGACAATAGATACATCTAAAAGGTAAGTGATTTTTTTGCCTAATGCATTTAAAGTAAAATTGATTCCACCGGCTTTTGCCGGAAGAAGGTGTTTTAGTTTTTTAGGACTTTGTTCGTATTTTTTCGAAGTAAGTCTGGTTCCTTCTACGAAATTGATAACAGTAGTTGGGTAGTTTTTTAGCTTTCTACATTTACGTTTGGCTGTCTTAATGTCTTGGCCTTTAAGCTCTGGGTTTTTCTCTAATTCTTTTTTGCTATATCTCTTCACAAAAATGTGATCCATCACCCAGCATGGTAAGCCAACGATGGGCACCCAAATTAACTCTTGTTTTAAAAAGAAGGTAGGACTGGCTATTTTGTTACTCAAGGCCCCTGCCACAATTAAAATGTCGACCCAACTTTGGTGGTTGCTGATTAACAATCCACTTTTATCTTTCTCAATTTTATCTTTTGGTAGGTGTATGTTAATTTTTACAGTTCCAAAAAGGCGAAAATAGTATGGCAGGGCTTTGTACCAAAGGTGGTATGCGGCTCGGTAAAAAGGGATGAACTTAGTGTCTTTGCGAAAAGGCCTTAAAACTATTTTTACTGGAGCCGTCATAACGATTAGACATGCACACACCGTGGTGTGCACTATCAAAAGAAGCAGGGCTAAAGATCCTGCAATAGGAGCAGGTAAAAATCGAAACATTATTTTAACTCAAAATCAGGAACATTTTTAAGGACATCTTCTTCTGTCTCACGGACGCGAATTACTTTTTCGCTACTGCCATCCAAAAGTATTTCAGCAGGTCGTACACGGTTGTTGTAGTTTGAACTCATTGTAAAACCATAGGCTCCCGCATTTTCAATCAGCATTAAATCACCAGCCTTTGGCTGATTAAAACTTCGATCTAGAGGGTGGATGTCTGAGTTTTCACAAATTTGCCCACAAATTCTATAGTGATCACTAGGCTCGTTACTTAGAAAATCTTCCTGACCATCCATTTTAACGTCATGAAAGGCTTTGTACATGGCAGGGCGTAGTAGAGTACTCATCCCAGCATCTATTCCTACATAATTGCGATAAGATCTTTTTACGTGTGTAACTTTACTAAGTAGGACGCCTGAGTTAGCAACCAGATATCGACCTGGTTCTAAGGCAATTTCTGGGTTTCCGATGTTTAGATTTGGAAGATTCTTTTTAAAAACTTCGGAAACCATTTTAAAGCTTTGATCCAAGTCCAGAGCCTCTTCCTCTTTGGTGTAAGGAACTCCAAGTCCACCACCAATATTAATAAACTCCAGTTCAATTCCTAGATCATTAATGGAATTCTCAATGATCGTAAAAATCTTTTGAGTGATTTCTGCAAAATAAAAAGGTTCCAAAATATTTGAACCAGTCATCATGTGGATTCCAAAGCGTTTTACACCAGCTTCGATGGCTGTTTGGTAGGCCTTCCTGGTTTCTTCGTAGGGAAAACCAAATTTGGCATCGGCACCACCGGTAACGATTTGCTCAAAGCCACCTCGTCCTATTCCGGGATTAATTCGAAAGCTAACGAACTCGGGTAGAATTCCCATTTCTTTTAAGTCTGTAATTCGATGATAGTCATCAAGATTTAAATTTACACCGCTTTCAACGGCTCGTTTAAAGTCTTCAGGGCTTTCATAGTTACCTGTGTAGGTAGATCGATCCATAGGAAAACCAGCTTGTTTTGCTAAGCGTAGTTCTAAAGGGCTACTGCAGTCGGCACCAATTCCTGTCTCTTTTACGATTTTTAAAACGTGGGGATTGGTATTGGCTTTTACAGCGTACTGAATTCGGTAGGAATCAAAATACTTAGCCAATACGCTTTGTAAATGTTGAATGTTCTTTCTGATTTGATCAGCACTATAAACATAAAGCGGAGTTTGGTATTTGTCTGCAAGCTCCGCTAAGGAGATGTCGTTCATGGAATAATAGTTTGAATCATTTTTCTTCAACATAAAAACCTCATTGTTAGAGAAGTATATACTAAAACTTTGCTTCTAGGTACAATCCACTTGTATTTTTTCCTAAATAAGGAAGGACATAGAGCCTAGTGTTTTTTTGGTAATAGTCTTTAAAGAGACTATGTGCCGTCCATACCACTAAATTGGCATAAATATTTTCGCGGAATACTTCAAAGTCTGTTTTTTGATCGGAATTGATGGCAAAAAAGTTATATAAACTCAAACTGCCAAGAGCAATGCTCTCTGAAAAAATGGATTGTTCCCAATCCTTTAGATCGTCTTCTTCCTTGTAAAAAGGGTAAATAGCGGGAACCATATAAAACATCCCTAGCCAAGTGGAGTTTGCGTCTAAGCGACTCAATAGATAAATGCTTCCAACATAGGCTCCTAAATACAAAGTATTTTTAAGGCTTTTGGGCATTTGTCTCTCTGTTTTGTAACTTGGCTCAAGACTTTCTATATAGTCTTGCTGGCCTAAAGCCATGCTGCTTGAAAGGAAACTGTAAATTACGAGAAGCTTTAGAAATAGTTTTTTACCCACGACTAAGCTTAATATAAAATAGCCTAAGTATTCAAAACAAAAAACATAGTTCTGGGGGAGTTTTGAGCACCAATTCATATCAAGAATTACTATCACTAAGATGCGTAAACAATAGTCAGCCGATTGATGCTAGAGACTTTTTAGGAAAACTGGTGGTGGTTTTAAGTTTTAGACCTACGGAAATGCTCTCAGAAATTTACATTCAAAAGTTCAAAGAGTGGGCTGAGCATTATAAAGAGCATATGGTTTTGGTTTTTGTCTTCAGCCCCAGTTACGAAGCTGAGAATAAGTTAGAGCTTTTAAATGCATGCATTCATCGCTACGACATCAATTCACCTGTATTTTTTGACGAGAAAAAAGACTTTGATCATATACATGGTTTCAAAGAAAAGGCCGGGGTCTTGGTCTATGATCAGTTAGGGAGACGACGATTTTTAGGTTCTGGAATGTTAGATCTTAAGAAAACCCACGAACTGTGTTTGCAGCTAATGAACCAATCTCTTCAATCAGGAACCACAAGAAAGTTAAATTCCTTTGTATTGGCCAAACCGCAGGAAAAAAATGAGTTTCTACGCTTTCCTAGCCGCATTAGCTATGACGCAAACAACTCACGCCTTTTTATTGCTGATAGTGGGCATCATCGAATCTTAATTTGTGATAGAGATGGAAAAGTTCTAGATCAAATTGGCAGTGGTGACTTAGGGGACAGCGAAGGTGACTTTGACAATGTCCAGTTGAATTTTCCGCAAGGCATGTGTTTGCAAGGCAGTTGTCTTTTTTTTGCTGATACATGGAATCATAGGATTAAATGTGCCGATCTGGAAAGTAGACAAGTAACCAATGTTCTTGGAAATGGTGTAATGAATTTTCACTCCAACGTGAAACATAAAGGCAAAAGGCTGAGTTTAAGTTGTCCAAGTGATGTTAAGCTCCTCGAAATATCTGGTAAAACTCAATTGCTAATTTCCAACACCGGTTCCCAGCAAATTTTAAAATACGATCTCGAACAAGACATAGCAGAGTCCTATGCTGGGAATGGAAGGGGAGATGGTAGAGAAGACATTTTGATGATGTCATCCTTTTTGAATCCACAGTATCTAAATACGCAAATTCCAGGTTTTCTTTTTGTTTCTGATAGTATGAGAAATGCCTTGTGCCTCTGTACTAATACTCATATGAAAAATCTTTTTGAAAAAACGGAAAATGAGTTAGCAAAAAATTACGCCGATCTGGCCTATCCAACGGGTTTGTGTTGGAACTCAGGAAGTCTTTTGTACTTCTTAGATGCTATGAACAAAAGACTTCTTTCATATTCTATTACCGAGAAAAAACTTTCTGTTGTTTCTGATCAGTTACAGCAAAGTTTGTTTCCCTCGGATGTATGTTTTATTGAGAAGGATCATTTGTTGATATTGGATCGGTTCTTGTCAAAAATGTATTCCTTTAATCCTAGTAATGAATTGTTAACAGAGTTTCATTTTAAATTTGATAATAGTGATCAAGAGTTCAAGAAAAAATTAGATGCTCTTCCTGTTCCTAGAAAAATTGCCCAAGAACTAAAAGAGCCGCGCAGTAACTTAAAGTTAGTAGATTTTAAACTAAGTTTAAGTATAGCTCAGCATTTAGTATTAAGCTCGGATGCTGAAAGCCGCCTTTTGGTTTATGAAAAACATTCGGGCTCATGGTATTTGGTTCGAGATTTAGTTGTGGATGTTTCAGAGCCTGATTTGGAGCTAAAACTGGCCAATGTGGGCAATACGGACCACTATGTGATCGATCTGAAGCTTCAAGTTCATAAGAAAGGACAAGCTCACGACCAAGAAACCTTGCACCATAGAATGCATATCGAAAAAAGTGATCGTGCTAGCAACCGGCCCATTCATTGGCAGATCGTTTTGAAATAATTTTATAGTGGTTTCGCCTGGTTTTCATTAAGCCGATTCGAGCTAAATTCCTAGCTAGAGAGGGTATTTTCCTCTAGAAAAGTCATTCTAGAAATAGGAGATTCCCTTTGAAATCGATATTGTTTGTCACAGTTTTAGTATTATCATCCATCATTTCACAAGCACAAGTTTTAGGTTTTGATCAAAAAGAAGATATTAGAGATTCTTTAAAAGAGTTTTACATTAAAAATCAAACTCGAATTCCATTAGACAGAGCGGAGTTTCGTTTACGTTCAGAGTTTCCCGAACTAGCAGATCAAATAGATGCTGTTGAAGATCGTTATCATAAAATGTATCCAAATCGTAACAAGGCTTACTATGTTTTTCGTTTTGTTCGTGAAGATGTTTTGGAATACATAAACTTTTTTGAAATGTTTAAGTCGGCTAAAGAAACCTATCATAATTTGTTTATGCAGTATGGAAAAACCGCCATAGCTGCGTATGTAGCTCTTGAGATTATGGAGCGCTACGTGGCTCCTTACATTGGTTACCAACTTGGTGGTGCTGTTGGAGCTACGGTTCTAACTCCATTTTTACATCAAGAGTATTTTAGTGTGCCGCTTTATATTTTCTTTTTACAGATGAAAGAAAAGTTTCGTAGATGGAGAGCGGTTGCGCCAAACAAAGTGTTTGGAAATCCGAGATTGTATTTTCAGTTAGAAAAGTCCCATAAAAGAAATTTTGGCGATCAATCTAGATCTAGTTACCTGCGAATCCAGGAAGAATCTAAAACCTATTTTATTCAGTCTGATATTTTTTCCTTGAGCTTTCCACTTTGGTTTCGTGAAATGTTTAGTTTCCATTCAGGCCACGAACTTAGCTTGATTAAGCTTGAAAAGCTGGTTCCTCGATTTCAAAGGAATTATATCATTAAAGAGTTTGGTGAAAGCAAACAAGTCTATGCTTTAGCGATCGTTTCTTACCTAAAAGAAAAGGGGATTTGGGATGAAAACAAAGAGTTCTTCATTGCTAGGTTTCCCGAGGCAAGGTCTGAAGAATTCCTAAGCTTCTTGGAGCAAAAGCAAGTTTTATTGTATGAGATTAAAAATGAAATCAATAAGGTAAAACAGCGTTTAGATTTAGCGCGTGATGATTTTGATGATCTAAAAAGTGAGTACAAAGAGTCTTTAGATCAAGCTGCACAAAAAAAATTAGATCTTTTGATAAAGTACAGTCCGCAAAATAAATTTCCCGTTTTTCAGTCATTGATCCATTGGGTGCAAAAGCGACAGTTTAGAAACGAACTTCGTGACACAAAAGCAATGGATCGTTTTAAATCTAAAATGAAAATTTTTGAGAAGGAACTTTATTTTTTAAGTTTTGACCACTTCAATTGGTTTAAACAGCAACTTGTGGATTTGGAGTATCATTACCTTTATGACTGGGATCAATCTTCAACAGAAAAAGCTCATGAGCTAAGCCGTCATTATAGCAATATTTTAAAGGAGCTTGGTGGAGCTTATAAGAAAGCGCTGCAATCCAGTGTAAAGGTAATGGACGAAGACCGACCTAGGCAGTTAGAAAAAACTTTTGAAAAAAGATTAAAGCGAAGCACCAGAGAGCTTCGCAAAAAAGAAGATAGCATTAGGTGTAGAATTTCAGCGGCTTAATGCTTTTCACTAAGGTATTTTGCCACTGACTCTTTGTTTGCTTTTAGGCCTTTTTGACCAGAGTTCCAATCGGCGGGGCAATTTTCACCATACTTTTCATAGTGTTGAAGAGCATCTACCATTCGCACTGCCTCTTCCACATTTCTTCCTAAAGGTGTGTCGTTAACCAATTGGTGACGTACAATTCCCTCTTGATCAATGAGAAATAATCCACGGTAAGCCACATTGTCTGGGTTAAGAACGTCAAACTCTCTTGCGATATTTCCGCCAAGATCAGATATGATACCGTAGCTAATTCCTTCGATTCCACCTTCTGATTTAGGTGTTTTAAGCCAAGCTTGGTGGGAAAATTGTGAGTCCACAGAACAGGCCAGAACTTCTACATCTCTGTGTTTAAACTCTTCCATTCGAGCCTGAAAAGCATGTAGTTCCGTCGGGCAAACAAAGGTAAAGTCTAGGGGGTAGAAAAATAGAAGAACGTATTTCCCTCGATAGTCCGAAAGATGAATTTCTTTAAAATCGTCGCCAAAAACAGCAGTTGCACTAAAATTAGGAGCTTCTCTCCCAACTAAAACAGCCATAATTCCCCCTTAGGTCTTTTAGTGATGAATCCTTTCTGGATTTTTAAAAAGGCATGATTTATTATAGGCCTAATTTCATTGGAAACAAGTTATGGCTATATTTAAATGCTAAATAGGCTTTGTTAGGCAGTGAGTATTGATTTTGCGAAATTTTAGAGCAGACAAAGTGGGGAAATATGCATCAATATAAGAAACTTATTTTAGAACAACATTTAGACACATTAGGACATGTGAATAATGCGACTTATTTGGCCTTATTTGAAGAAGCCCGATGGCAGTTAATCACAGACAATGACTATAGCATCGAAACCGTTCAAAAGCTGAAACAAAGCCCGATCATTTTAAGGGTGGAAATGGATTTTAAATCGGAAGTAAGAAACCGAGAAAATATCTGCATTGAAACGGAGCTGATAGAGTATCCTAGTCGAGTAGGTAAACTTCGTCAAAAAATGCTAAAAGCAGATGGTAGCCTCGCTTGTGAAGCTATTTTTACTTTTGGTTTGTTTGATTTAAAAGAACGTAAAATGATTCCACCAACGGATGCTTGGAAAAAAGCCATAGGCATGGAGGTGTAAGATGAATGCATTTGTTTATATTGTTCCTGCCTTTTTGATCTTGAGTTTTGTTTGGGATAAGACCATTGATTGGTTAAATGCAAAAAACATTCGATCGGATATTCCTGAAGAGTTCGCCGATGTTTATCCAGAAGAAAAATACAAAAAGTCTCAGGCCTATTTAAAAGCTTCAGGGCAATTTTCTCTGGTATCTAGTACGATTAGTTTTTTGGTGTTGATCGTATTTTATTTTGCTGGTGGCTTTGCTGCTTATAATGATTTTGTACAGGATTTAGGTTTTTCTGAGATTACTACGGGTTTATTTTATATTGGAGGAATGGCATTGGCGAGTATGCTTTTATCACTTCCTTTTTCTTATTATTCTACCTTTGTCATTGAAGAGAAATTTGGATTCAACAAAAGTACAAAGGCTACCTTCTTTAAAGATCAAATTTTAGGTATTGTTTTAGGAGTCATTATTGGTGGACCAATACTAGCTTTGATCCTTTATTTTTTTGAAAGTCTAGGCAGCGATGCTTGGTGGGTTGCATGGTTGTCTTTAAGTGCGATTCAGATTTTTATGACCTTTTTAGCTCCGGTCGTAATTATGCCTCTATTTAATAAATTCGAAGCCATTGAAGAGGGTGATCTAAAGCAAGAGATAGACAAGTATGCTAAATCACAAAATTTCGAACTAGAGGGCTTGTATAAAATGGATGGTAGTAAACGCTCTACTAAAGCCAACGCTTTTTTTACAGGCTTTGGTAAATTTCGAAGAGTGGTTTTATTTGATACCTTAATAGAGAAGCAAAGCACACCTGAATTGGTGAGTGTTTTAGCTCATGAAATTGGTCACTTTAAGAAGAAACACATTCACAAGCAAATTGTTTTAAGTATTTTGCAAACCGGTTTAATGTTTTTTGTTTTGAGCTTTTTTATTAAAAATGATCAGTTAGCACAGGCCTTTGGAGTTCAACAGGCTCAAGTGTATACTGGACTGGTGTTTTTTAGCTTTTTGTATTCACCATTTTCTGAGGTTTTAAATTTGTTTCATCTGTATTTAAGTCGCAAATATGAGTTTGAAGCCGATGATTTTGCGGTTACAACTTATGGAAAACCAGATGATTTAATTTCAGCCCTGAAAAAGCTGAGTGTGGATAGTATGTCTAATTTGTATCCTCATCCTTTAAAGGTATTTTGGGCTTACACCCATCCACCAATCTTAGAAAGACTAAAAGTTTTGCGAGCAAGAGCTTAAAAATCTAAAGAGGCCCGGGGCCTCTTTTTTTTGTTCAATTTTAGCTTACTAAGAGCTTTGTTTCATTTTTTCGGCTGTAGATTTAGTCCTGTATTTAGTCTTTTAATTTAGCACTTTAAATGCGCTTGGAGGTTTCGATCCACAAAACTCATCAGATTTTTAATAGGTGTTTTAATGTTTGGGAACTACAAAAAGTGAACATCAGTCTTTGGATCGAATTCTTATATAAGTAGAGCTCATTCTTAAATCAATGTTTAAGAATAAAACTTTAAAAAAGCTTCCGCTATTAGAGGTTTTATTTTTAGTTTTTTGAGAATTATAGTTGATTGCTTTTTGTCTTTGTTATTCTTCTTTTAAGGAATCCGTTTTTGTCTGCTTTTCTGAAAGAGAAACTGTAGGTTCAATTTTCATTTTAATATTATAGTTTTTGTTTTTTGGGCCATAGAAAAAGCTAAGCACGCGATAAAAGCTGTAAGTGAGTGCGCTTTTTGCACTAAGAAGGATTGGTAGTGGGGTATCTATACTAATTAAAACGGCAGTGGTGAAAACTTGAAAGCTAAGCATCTGGGCGACGAACTTACGTGAAGGTTTGTCTTTTTTTAGTTTAAATTTTCGTTTTTTGAGACTGCTTTCTAAGTCCTTGTTTCTTAAGTTCATCGCGATGAGTTCTATTTGTTGAATGTCGGGATATTCATTAAGAATACGATCGGTGATGAGAAAAACGCTACTTAAGAGGTAACTAAAGTGAAAGCTCAAGTTTTTTGGGCGTTCGCCAATTTTTAGAAGAGAAGCTGTTGTAGGGTCTTTTAATTTAAATGACTCCACCTGAAACACTAAGCTTTGGCCACCTTTTTTTAGGGGAACTAATTCGTAGTGAATGATGGTGTCGATTGTAGAGTCATGATATTTGAGAGTGCATCTGTTTCCAATGCATTGGAATTCTTCTGCGAGTAGGTTTTTATATGTTTTTGATTTTTGTTCTAAAAAACGTTTGAAGAGCTTTTCGTTAAAAATTCTCGATAGCTTGGGTGAGTAGGCTTCAATGGCCGCCAATAGCTCTTGAGAAATATATGGTTTTTCTATGGCCGATTGCTCGCAAGAATCCGAAGCCATAGACAAGCTAGGGATAAGAATGGCCAAAATGATCAGGCTTAGAATCTTCTTCATAAAGTGCGAAATTTTAGTACTATTTAAGCCATTCTGCTAGCTAGATTTGGTATTTTTTACTTTTTTACTTTGTTTGTAAAATGAAGGCAGTTGGTTAAAAGGGCTTTATTCCATGCAGAGGTAAATCTTCTCTTTTTGTAGGCCTGACTTTATTAGAATACTTTCAATGTTTCGTAAAACGCTCATGCGTAAAGGTTTAGGATATCTAACTTTTCCATCGAAACTGGTAATTAATTCTCCCGCGAATATGGGGCTTTCAGGATAGTGTTCTTGAGTGGCTTTAAAGACTTCTTTTGTGTATCTGACCACTCCTAGAGAAAGGTATTCGATTTGGTCTATTGGAAAGTATTCAGACATTTGCTCTATGAGAAGCTTGTAGTGGCTAAGGTAGTCTTTATGTAGAACTACAGGGTCAAAATGTACCGCCACTTTATGCCCCGCCTGAATTAGTTTTTTCATGGCGCTAAGTCTTTGCTTAAGGCTTGCTGTCTTGTGTTCGATGTCTTTTGTTTGCCATTCAGGGGCTAGGCTAAAGCTGGTAATTCTATTATGCAATGGCTCTAGTTTCAAAAGACTTCGAGTGTTAGCGCTTTTGGTCCTAAGCTCCAGTTTAGCCTTTGGATGCGATTTAAAAAAATCATGATAGGCCTCGATTTCACCTGAGATATGAGACATGGCTAGGGAGTCGCTAAATTCTCCTGCGTGAAACCAGACATTTTTATTTGCACAGGAGTCTAGGGTCTTTTCCATTTCTTTTAATATGTCCTCATGGTTTACAAAAAGAACGATGTCAGGGGAGTCAAAATAGCCCTGCAAATAACAATACTCACACTCGTAGATACAATTAAAGGCATGGATAAAATAGTAGTGTGCTTCGCCTTTTAGGCCATAAGCATCAGGGGCTTCTTTGATCAGTTTTCCCTTTTTTGTGGCCAAAAAAAGATTCAGACGATTTCGTTTTTGCAAATAAGGCTTACGATAGGCTCCAAAAATATCTGTATAAGAGTCAATGCTTTTTAGCTCAGCCTTTGGAAAGACTTGATGTAAGTTTTGTGCCGTTTTATGGCCAAGAAGCTCTTTTTCGATATAGATGGTCTCAAACATCTTGATCCTTCGAAAGCCCATCAAAAAGCTCATGGTATTTTTTGAGTGGCAATTGGGCCAGGTAGTTCTGTGCGTCGATCAGGTCTTTTTGGTTTTTGATTTCAAGAAGAATTTTTAAGTCTTCCTTTTCATAGAAAGGGTCCGTTTGCACTTGCTTAACCGCTTTTGGTCTTGCGCTAAACCATTCTTTTAACTTTGCTGAGAAGCCTTTTTGAAAGGGATTTAAGTTGTTCTGCATTTCTTCCAGCAAAGCTTTTGTTCGATCTTTGGGCCTATTAAACTCGGCACAAATTTGTTCTAAATTTTCTTTTTCTAGGATTTCTAGAAAAAGTTTGCTGTCCATCTTTTTCAAACTAAGACAAAGCTTTTCAAAGTTTTTCTTCTGGGTAGCGGAAAAGAAAAAGTGCTTGTCGAGTAATTCGTTATCTACCACTAGTTTTTGGTTTTTGCTTTTGTTCTCTAGATTGACCTTCGAAAAATTCTGTAAATAGAACTCGAAAATTTTCTCAGAATAAAACTTTGCTTTTTCTCTTACGTCAAAACACTGGGTTTCAGGCCCCGCTTTGTCACTGATTAATTTATAGCATAAAAAGGAAAGCTTATACTCATCACAAACGTAGGCTAAGCCCCACGCTTCTCGATCCACGGCTTCGGCAAAATTAGAAAGTTGCTCACTATAATCTGTGGTTTTCACCCGATCCAAGGCTGTAATTAAATAGTTTTTGCTGTGCATGTTTTTTGTTTCAAAACTTTTAAATTCAGGTTTTCCATAGGAAGCTTCACCAAGAACCACAGAAAAGTCATAAATCTGCTCTAGATTGAGTTTATCACTTAGACTTCCTGCGACCCCTAAGTTTATGACTTGTTGTATTTTATCGGGGCCTAAATGATGAATTGCTTTGCTTAGTTTTGAACTTGCTCGCATTGGCCCTTCACCGCAAATTAAAAGGCAAAGCTCTTGTGTTTGATACAGGTCTCCAGAAAAAGAATTGTCTCTCTTGAAATGGAGCTCTCGTATGAAAACAGAGGCTTCAGCCTTATGGGCAAATACTAGCAGATTTATCATTGCAGCAGATTAGCTTAAAAGGGATTTGTCGTAAAGAATGTATTTATTTCTGAGTGGCTCAAACTGCTGTTAAAGGCCGTAGGCAATATGGTTTTGGCGCCGTTCGGAGTTTTGCGCTTTGCTCTTGTTTGTCTTTGATGATATTTACAATGCTATGGAACAGATAAAATCACAGATATTTAATCAATCGAAAGATCAATTGCAGTTTGCCTTTGGCGGTGCCGCTATATCCGGAGAAGCCGGTGGATATGGTTTTGGAAGCATTTCGGAAGAAGATTCCATTCGTTTGCTCGATGAGGCCTTCGAGCGAGGAATTCGAGTTTTTGATAGTGCGCCCATTTATGGCTTTGGCGACTCGGAAGTGCGAATGGGTAAGGCTTTTCGGAAAAAACGTGAAAAAGTTTATTTGGTTTCAAAATGTGGGGTGGATTGGCATGAAAATCGTCGTGTAAATATGTCTAATGACCCGAAGATCTGTCAAAAAATGTTAGAGCAAAGTCTCCGCCGCTTTCAGTCGGATTATATTGATTTATATATGCTCCATTGGCCGGATTCCAAAGTGGATGTACGACATAGTTTGGAAGTTTTGTTTAAAGCAAAAGATCAGGGTAAAATTGTAGAGATAGGACTTTGTAATACCACTCTTGATGACTATCAAAAGGCTAGTGAACTTGGTGAAATTAGTGTTTTGCAAGGGGAGTGGAGTGCTTTGCAGAGGCAAAATAAGGAGATTCGTGAGCTTGCAAAAAAGGAAGCCATGGCATGGATGAGTTGGGGGCCTTTTGATAAAGGAATTTTGACCAAACGAGTGAATAAAGATCGAAAGATTACTGACAAAGCGGATTGTAGATCTTGGGCCCCATGGTGGAAGGCTATGGATAAAGAGTCAAAATACCAAATTGTTTCCCGCATTGATCAGCAGCTGCAAGAGACGGATTTTGATCTATTGGATTTTTCAGTGGCTTTTCAAAAAATACAAGGACCGCGGAGCTTAGCTATTTTTGGCTTTAGAAACTCTGAGCAGTTAGCTGGAGTGTATGATTCCTTTCAAAAAAACTTTCCAAAAGATTTGATGAAAAAGATCTTTGAAAATGTTTTTGGAGAAGTTTTTGATGAACACTGAATCTTGCGTGGCAGTGATCATTCCTTTTTTTAATCGAGCACATTGTTTGCCAAGGGCGATAGATAGTGTCTTAAATCAGACCGATAATAATTTTAAGTTGTATTTGGTGGACGATGCATCTACGGATGAGTCCTATAGTATTGCCAAAGAGTATGTTGAGAATTTCCCTGATCGAATCAAGCTTTTAAAGAATGATGTAAACCAAGGGGTTAGCTATTCTCGAAATTTGGTTTTAAAAGAGCTCGCTCATGAGTGGTATGCACTTTTAGATAGTGATGATGAATGGCTACCTAAAAAGTTGGAAATGCAAAGAAAGGCTTTGGCAGCAAGTCAGTTAAAAATTTGTCACACAGAAGAGATTTGGATAAGAAATTCGGTCCGAGTGAATCCACATAAAAAACATCAAAAATCAGGAGGTAGGATTTTTACCGATTGTCTAGCGATGTGTAAAATGAGCCCAAGTAGTATTGTTTTTCACAAAAGTCTTCTTGAGCAACATGGCTTCTTTCGCGAGGATTTTCCCGTTTGTGAAGATTATGATTTGTGGCTGAAGTTTTGCTCCAGCGAAGAGGTGTGCTTTTTAACAGAAGCATATATTAAGAAATACGGGGGGCATGAGGATCAGCTGTCGACCAAATATCACTCCATGGACATTTACCGAATCCAATCTTTAGTGGAACTTAGTAGTTCAGAAAATATCACGGCTCAGGAGAAGAAAAACTTACTAGATCAGCTTCAGAAGAAGTTAATAATTCTCCGCAAGGGAGCTCTAAAACATCAAAATAAATACGCTTTAGGTCTAGTAGAGAAATATTCAAGATTCGTTTCAGAATGAAATTCTCGTTTTGAAGCAAAGTTCAGATCAAAGCTATTTCACTTAAGGCTTTATTTTTCGTAGAAGTTTTAGACGAATTGTTACTTTCAAAAAAAATAAAGCCATATTTAAAAAGTTCTCAACTGGACTAAAGCCCGCTCCGATAAACTTATAACTATCTTTTGGGGGCGCGATTGTTTAAGTTTTATCCTAAATTCCGAAGTTTCATCGGGCTGAGCTTGTTCTTAACAAGTTTTTCAGTTTTTGCCGGTGGCGAGTACGTTGATGGCGAAATCATTGTAAAACTAAAATCTGACCAAGTGATCAAAGGCTCAACCAAAGCCTTCAGTGGAATGGCCAATAAACTTGGGCTTTCTTTAAAGGGTTCTTGGAAGTCGATGAATCTACATCATTATAAGGCCACAAGTGGTTCGGATGTGGAAGCCCTAGTAAAAGAGATAGAAAGCGATCCGGCAGTAGAATTTGCCGAGCCTAATTACAAATTTAATAAAGCCAGTCTTACCAGTTTTTCCAACGAAGCCAGTCTTTCTGAAATGCAGGAGGCTTTCGCTAGTAGTGGTAGTCGATTTACACAAACTTCAGCCCACGTGGATGCAGAAGATGCTTGGTCAGAAATGTCTAGCTCTGGAATAGACACTGTGGTTGCGGTGATTGATACTGGATTAGACATGGATCATCCAAGTTTTACAAAGTTGTGTGCCATTTGGAATAATGAAGCGGAGATCAATGGTACGCCAGGAATCGATGATGATCGTAATGGTTATGTCGATGATTTTCATGGCTGGAACTTTGTAGCCAATACCAATAGTCCTGAGGATGATGATGGTCATGGTACTCATGTGTCTGGTATCGTTCTGGGCTCTAGCATTGATATTTTGAATCTTCCAAAGGATTCATCCAAAGAGTGTGTTGGGGATTACCAAGCTAAGATTAAAATTATGCCTTTAAAATTTCTTGATGGAAATGGAAGTGGAGCTACATCAAACGCCATTCAAGCGATTTATTATGCCGTTAATAATGGTGCTAGAATTTTGAATAACTCTTGGGGGGGAGGTTCTTACTCAAGGGCGCTTCACGAGGCAGTTGCCTATTCCTACTCTCGAAAGGCATTGTTTGTAGCTGCCGCTGGAAACGCGGGCTCGGATAATGATTCAACACCAATGTTTCCTTCTAGCTATGATGTTCCCAATGTAATTAGTGTGGCTGCTACAAGCTCTAGTGACTACAAAGCCTCCTTTTCAAATTACGGAGCCTTTAGCGTTCACTTAGGATCGCCTGGTGTCGCTATTTATTCAACCATTCCTGGCTCCTATTACGGAACAATGTCAGGAACAAGTATGGCAGCTCCTTTTGTTGCTGGCTTAGCCGCAATGATATCTCGTGAGCAGCCTTCTATGTATGGTTATCAAATCAAAGACATTATAAATTCAGAAAGTGATAGTATTTCCAATTTAAGCAACTACACCGTAACGGGAAAACGCTTAAATTTTAACGACGCCATGGTTTCTGCAAAAGCGGCGAGTGTTTGGTCAGAGCAACCTTCTTACGACATTAGCTTAAGTCTATACGATCGTGAAGTTGCGTCGGCATTAGCAAGCAGTGGCGCTGGTTGTGGTTTGGTGAAACAATTGTATCGTGGCAATGGTGGTGGGCCTGGTGCCGGAGGCGGCGGTGGCCTGTCTCGCTTTTTTATGTTGTTTGCGATTATGATTCCAGCTGGTTTATGGCTTGCCATGAGAAGAAAGAAAGAAGAACCAGGATTCCGTCGTGAACACGAACGTTATAAAGTGGATTCAAAAGTAAAACTGAACATCAATGGTCGTGAAGTTGAAGGTAGTATGGCTTCGATCTCCATGGGTGGTGCCGGTGTTAATGTCGAACAGCTACTTGATATGGGAAGTGTTGTAACGCTGAAGATTCAATCCCCTGACGGAAGTGGAGAGATTGAAGTAGACGGGCATATTGTATGGAGTGACGGAGAGCAGTCTCATGGTATCCGCTTTGCCTCTACAGCTGATCGAGTGAAGTCCTTACTAGGGCGCTGGATCGAAGTAGTGAGTGGCGCATAAAAAATTAAGAGTCTAAACATAGGCCTCTCTTTGTGAGAGGCCTTTTTTTTTACGTAAACTCCATCATTAAACTGTAAAATATTTTTTCAATATTTTTAACTTAGTATAGCGGTGTTCTATTCGCTGGGAATTTGAGGTTTTTTAAGGCAAATGTTTTAGTTTGAGGCGTATATTTCCGATAAGTTTTTTGAGGGAATATGAAAAGTATTGTGCAAAAAACAATGATATTGGTGCTAGGTGTTTTTATGGTTTTGTCTTTTCAAAACTGTGGAAATTCTTTGAATGTAGCGGAAAGTAATTTGTTAATTCAGTCTTCCGAAACTTCTTCGATATACGCTACGGTTATCTTACAGGGGCGTCTAGATACTTCCTCTATTATCACTGCAAAAATTAGTTCTGAAGAAGAGATAGTCAATGTAAATTGGAACATCGATTGTAGTATCGGATTTGCAAGTGTCTCCAGTCGAAATGATTTTTACTTTCATTGTAAAAATCCTGGCAGTATAAAACTTAGGGCGGAAGTGGAGTTTGCTAATGGTGAAATCCATCAAGTCATTGAATCTTATTCTATGGTGGGATCTTCTAATGTTGAAATCAATGAGCTAGTTGCAATTGAACTTCCAAAAACAAGTATTGTTTCGGGAGAGTATATTGAAGCACAGGCTGATTTTTATTCAGAAGTAAATGCTAAGGTCTCTTGGGTTTACCAATGTTATGAAGGTGCTGAGGAAATTCACCTGAGCGATGTGGACCCGAGATACAGTTCCTTACTCTCTGTTTGTAGCTTACCAGAGGATTTTCCCCAGGATTATTCTATCGGAAGGGTAGCGATTCAAATTGGCCAAGATGTCATTTTGGAAAGTTCTTTTGAAATTTCAAAAAATTAAAAAACCAGAGAAATACCAGTTTGTTCAAAGCGACTGCCATTTAATTGTTGGTAAAGTCCAAATTGATATGATTTTTCCAATCGGATTTTTAGCCCCCAAATTTGAGGTAGTTCATAACCGATGGCCACACCATAGAAGCCACTGGCTTCACTGAAGTTTTGTTCGGAATTATTTAGCTTAGAATATCCATAGCCAATTTTAGGACGTACATAAGGGGAGTGTTGCAATTGAAAAAAACGAAATTGCATGCCCAAGCTGATTAGGTAAAGCTCTTGGTCAAAATCAGTATTCTTAGCCTTTAAGTCGCCAGCGGACCTAGAGTAGGATAGGCCAATCTGTGTGCTTATTAAGGGGCTAAGAGGGCGTATTTGACTGATTTGTAAACTAATACCAGTGGTGCTGCTTTCGAAGTTGTTGTCACCTTCTTTAAAGGTTTTTTGAAGGCTAAAAGCACTTCCAATTCCGATTGCGTAGAGCTTATCAGAAGAATTAAATTTGTTTAAATCAGGAGTGGGCGCATTGCTTTTAATGTCTGTAGAGGCAAAACTAGCTGTGTTTTTCAAAAGTAAAAATAAAAAAATTAACAAGGTTGTTTTCAAGCGTCCCCCTGAAAAATTGAAAAACCAGCATGCAACAATGTGATCATAGATTTCAATAGAAAAGAGTAGGACAGAGCATTATTCAGGGAAAAGGCGTTCAAGCCTTAGGCATAATTAGTAGATTTTTATTTGAAGCTTGCAAGCCAATAGAAATACTTTTAAACCCAACTCAGCAATTCGCTAGAACCAATTTATTTCGGGGGGAATATGTTTCGGTTTTTGTTTACTAGTGTGCTCGTCCTATTTACCTGTAATTCCACAATGGCCCTAGAATGTCTGAATGAAAATTTTCAGTTTCGAAAAAACCAACAAGAAATTGACTACCGAATCTATACATCAAATCGTGAAATTAAATTAATGAGTTATAATGTCCAGAACTTGTTTGATACCAATCAAGACAAGGGAAAAATGGATTGGGAGTTTTTACCAAGAAACTACCCCGGTAAAGCTCAGGCATGTGCAAGAGTGAAGAAGCATTACCGACAAAAATGTCTAGAGTCTAATTGGACTTTAGAAAAGTATAAATTGAAGCTACTAAAAATTCGTGAAGCCATTGAAATGGCGGGACCATTACCAGATATCTTAGCCTTGCAAGAAATTGAAAACGAAAAGGTTGTTGGTGATTTGGCAAAGCTTTTGGGTTTTAGAAAGTTTGTTGTCACGAACTCTCCTGACCAAAGAGGTATTGATGTAGCATTGCTTTTTAATGAAGATCATTTTAAGTATGTAGACCATCATCAAGTGGTGATGACGGGTGGAGTTTTTGCGAATAAACCGACGAGAAACATTCTTGGAGTAAATTTTCAGCCCATGGGTTCTTCCAATCACTTTGGGATTTATGTAAATCATTGGCCTTCTCAGGCAGCCCCTCCAGAAACACGGGTTTCAGTTGCTTACCAGTTAAGAAAGTTTATTGAAACAAATCGAAGACGTTTTGGAAGTAGTTATCATGTGATTGCTACCGGAGACTTTAATACTGTAGATGAAGATTTCCCGAATCCAATTTCTCATGTTATCGAGACACCTGCATGGCCTGAGCATCTTGTTGATTTACAAAGGGTGATCAATAAGAACTTTGTAAAGCTACGAGTCTTATTACCGCCGGGTTCTTATTTTTATAAGAAAACCAATTCTTGGAATCGTTTTGATCGCTTTTTGTTGAGCCAAAACTTCTTTAGTAGTGGGGGATTGTTCGCTAATTTAGGAAACTTTAGAATCATTGCTACTAAAAATATGGGCCAATGTTTTTTCGATAGTTTGTTTGCCGCTAACTATTCTTATGGCAATCATGTTTTTGGCATTCCTAAGAAGTACAATCACAATGCCCGCGGCTTAGAGGACGCAGGCTTTTCGGATCATTTTCCAATTGTGATGAGTTTTTCGTATTAAGAAGTAGAGCTGGTTTAGAAATTATAACCAGCTTTGATGCTAAGGTAATTTGCTTCAACCGTTTCTGTGGCCGGTAGAATCGCATATTCAAACCATACAGGTATAGTGGAATTACCCATTTTTAATTCAACACCGGAACCCACGATGTATAAATTGGTTAAACCGATGTCTTCTTCTTGAAGGGCAGTGGAGCTCTTTGTGAGTGGGAAATTAAATGCACCTGCTCCACCAATCCAAAATGGAAGTCTTCCTCGAGAAAGATAAAACTTACCCCAAAGTTCCGTGGCTAAGTAAGCAATGGATGTGTCACAAGCAGTAGAACTATTGTCATCACAAAGGTTTGTGGAGGCTGTTCCAGAGCTAGAGAAGCCTTCATAGCCCATAGAGGCTGCCAATGAAATCCTCGGAGACATATTGTATTGAAGGTGACCTTTAACAGAGAAGTTCGTACCTGTTGCAGAGACAACTTCAGTTCCAAGGTCAATGTTCATTGTTAATAAATTAAAACCGGCAGAAACTCCGTACTCCCACTTTTTGAAAATGGCATCGGCATTGTCTTTTTTATTATTCTCTCTTTTATTGGCAAGGTTTTGATTCTTAGGAGCTGATTTTCCTTTGCCGCCTTTTGGGCTCATGGCAATATAGTTTTTCTTAACACGTCCTTTTTTTAGGACAGCGAAAGCTTTGGAGCCTTTCACTTTTGTGATCATGATAATGGCTCTCGTTTTTTTGTTTTCGTCTACGACTTTTAATTTGGCGCCACGTTTTAGTGATCTTGATTCGTCACGACTAACTTTTAGTAGGACCTTCTTGCCTTTAACAAGCATCACAGTTGCCGCATTGGCGGTGGGTGAGGCTAGTGGTAATAAGACTAAGCTGAATAAAAAAAGTGTTACAAAGTTGAGGCATTTCATGTTGTTGTTCCTTTTGTTGTCTCTACCTTAAATTCTTAACGATCTCCGAAGAAATTTTTTGTAAAAAACTGATTCTATTGTTTTCATTATGACCGCTTATGCAACATTGCGCACCTAATAATCCAACTTTTGGTGCGATAAGTGTGCAAGATTCTTCATTTTCTCCAGAATCCACTAAATAAGCTCTACCAAGGTCTGAGTCTAAAATGGGCTCTAAATCTTTTTGAGGGAAGTTTATCTCGTCAATATAACGATCTGAGATCTTACAGATTAGGTGTTCTAAAGATTTTTTGGACTCATCAATAGAGTACATGCATCTAATTTCTTCTAAGCCTAAGTCGGCAAAGGCTCTTAGCTGCGTACTGCCTTCGGCGTGATAATCAACCTGTTCACGAGATAAGTACTGATTACAAGATGTGTTTTCAACAGGGGCCACGCCAGAAGCTTTTTCTGTGTTTATACTAACTTGGCAATCTTCAGAGGCCATATTGTCTACGCAAGATTGACTACTGATTGCTAATCCATTCTCATCAATGTAGTCACGTCCACTAGAAGTGTAGACACTACAGTTTTGAAATGAAAAAACTAATACGAAAAAACCGATTCCAATTAATACTATTCTAGAGCTTTGTCCCAAGAGATCCCCCTCTATGTATCAATCGGATACAAAAGCGAAAAACTTGAGAAAAAAATCAAGGAAATGTCTTATGTAAGTGTTTGAATTTATTGGGGTATTAATAGGGATTAGATGTTTTCTTTGATTCTTTCGATCAGGTGATCCATATCCCATGGTTTTTCTAGTAGATCAATGGCTCCAAACTCAATGGCCTCTAATTGGCTTACGTCGGTATAGCCACTTAAAAGAATTACCTTCGGGCGTTGTTCACCAAATTTTTGCACAATAAGTTTAAGAAGCTCAACGCCGTCCATTACCGGCATTCTGACGTCTGTAATAACAAAATCAAACTTGGCTTCTTGCAACTTTTCTATGGCATCTTTTCCGTGTTCAGCGGACTCTGCTTCAGCCCCTTCGCACTCAAATTCATCTACAAGGATGTCTCGTAAAGCATCCTCATCATCTACCACTAAAATTTTGATTCCATTTAATTTAGACATGCATCTAGCCTACTGATTATTCGGCCAGTTGGCTACGAATTTCCTCTAGAGATTCCTTGATTTTGATCTGAACCATATCAATGTCTTGTTCGTAGTCAAAGCTAGCGAACTGATCTAGCTTAGCCACTAAAGCCTTAAGTTTTGTTGAGTTTGTGTTAATTTGGCCTTTGAAATTATTAATGTATAGCTGGCACTTTCTTTTGTAGTCGCCAATGTCGGTATCAAGAATTTGATTTATTTTTGCCTCTAGTTGTTCCATCGCTTGTGTATTCGACATATCTTCCCCTAAAAATTAATCAATCACTTCTTTTTTAATTAGATAATCACTCCATTTATGAATTAGGTTTGGACTGATTTTTACTTTACAAACGACTCCATGTTGAGACTCTTCTTGTTTTATAATGCTACAATCGCGAGCCAATTCATAGAGATGGTGCCTGTCAGAGTTACTAAAGAATAAATCTTTTTCTTCTTGAAGGCTACTAATCATTTCTGTCATTTTTTCTTTAAGGCGGTCTAATCCTAAACCGCTTTTAGCGCTAATGTTTACTCTAGGAAATAAATGATTCGGAATTTGAATGTTTTTATTTTCTATGTCTGATTTGTTAAACACATGCAAGATTGGTTTTTCACTCCAACCAAGCTCCTTGATCAGTTCTTCCACAACCTCAACATGTCTAGTAAGGGAAGGGGAGTTTCGATCAACCACATGAAGTAAAATATCTGAGTCGCCACTTTCTTCTAAGGTTGCTTTAAATGCCTCAATTAGTTTGGTCGGAAGTCGTCGAATAAACCCAACTGTATCTGTCAAGACGGCGGTTTTTCCTTCTGGCAAAAATATTTTTCGAGTGGTTGGGTCCAAAGTGGCAAAGAGTTGGTCTTTGGCGTATATATCTGACTTGCTTAAGGCGTTTAGTAAAGTGGACTTACCGGCATTGGTGTAGCCGATTAAAGCAAAACTTGGCACTTGATTTCGTTTTCTTGAATATCGAATGTGGGCTCGGCGTTTTTCCACTTCTTTCAATTGTTTTTTTATAAAGTCTACGCGATTGCGAATTCTTCGGCGGTCCATCTCTAGGGCCGTTTCCCCAGGACCTCTTGTGCCTATTCCTCCACCTTGTCTTGAAAGTGATCCCATCCAGGCACCAACCATGCGAGGGAGTTGGTCTAGCATTTGAGCTAGCTCCACTTGAATTTTTCCTTCGTGGCTTTGTGCTCGTTGTGCGAATATATCTAGGATTAGTTGCGTTCGATCTAAGACAGCAACTTTTAAAACGCTTTCCATATTAACAGATTGTTGGCCGCTTAATTGATGATCAACAATCACAAGATTGGCGCCGCTTTCGGCGACCATTTCTTTGATTTCTTGGAGTTTTCCCGATCCAATCAATGTGGCCGGCACAAATCGATCTAAAACCTGTTGCGTGCTACCAACAACTTCGGCGCCAGCGGTATCCGCTAGTTCCATTAATTCAGCAAGGGAGTCTTTGATTTCAGCGCGTCCCTCAGAGTTTAGGCCAACTCCAACAAGAATGGCCTTCTGGGTATCGAGTTTGCTTCGTTCAATCTTTGCGCGGTCTAAAATGTTGTGGTCTGTATCCTTTTTTCTAGACATCTAAATGCTTTTAAGACTTTCTTTACGGGTTTTATTTGCCTGTACCTGTAGGGCAGTGAGCGCAGCGGTGTGAACGATTTCTTCCACTTTACAAGTTCTTTGTAGAACGTGAGCTGGTCGTCGTAAACCCATTAAAAATGGTCCAATTACTTTTGCGTTTCCTAAATGTTGAATCAGTTTGTAGCTAATGTTTCCAGAATCTAGGTTAGGGAATACTAAAATGTTTGCGTCATTGCTTAAACCACTAAAAGGAAAAATAGATTTCATTAGATCAGCATTAACTGCGATGTCAGCCTGCATTTCTCCATCAACCTCTAGTTCTGGGTATCGCTCTTTAACAAGTCTTGCCGCTTCTTGCATTTTCTTTGGAGACTCTCCAAAGGCAGTGAAGCTGGAGTAGCTCAACATTGCAATTCTAGGTTTCATTTCAAAATACTGACAAACTTCCGCTGCGAGTGCAGAAATTTCTGCAAGCTGTTCTGCATTGGGATCAATGTTAACAGTGGTGTCAGTGAAAAATAAAACTCGATCATCCACGAGTAATATAGTCATACCAGCAATTACACCAGGCTTTGCCGCGCCAATGGTTTTCAAAATTGGTTTTACCGCGTCTTTATAGTTTTGAGTTGCTCCAGCGATAACGGCATCCGCATCACCCATATTTACCATCATGGCAGCAAAATAATTTGGATCACTCATTAAACGAGAGGCTTCATTCCAGGTAACCCCTTTGCGTTTTCGACGGCCATAGAATTCATCCACATAGCTTTCAAAGTGAGGGCTCTGTGAAGGGTGAACAATTTGTACTTGATCTAGGCGATCTAGCTCACACTCTTTAATTTTTTCTCTAACTTGGTCTGGGTAACCAATCAATATTGGGGTGGCGATGTTTTCATCGATGATTTCCTGTGCTGCTTTTAAAACTCGAACGCTAGTGGCATCAGGAAATACAATTTTGGTTTTTTCATCGCCATTGCGTCGTGCCTGAACTTTGTTAATAGCATTTCGTACAAAAGCCTTAGCAGGACCAAACTGTGCCTCTAGTTGGTCACGGTAAAGGTCAAAGTCTTTTAATTCTTTTTGTGCGACTCCTGATTCAATGGCTGCCTTAGCAACTGCTGGTGCGACCCATAGAAGGACTCGTGGATCAAAAGGCTTTGGAATGATGTATTCAGGACCAAAACTAAATTGTTCATCACTATAAGAAGCGGAAACGGACTCAGGAACATCCTCACGAGCAAGTTTAGCGATCGCGTGAACGGCTGCTAGTTTCATTTCTTCGTTAATTTTTTTAGCTCGAACATCCAAAGCGCCACGGAAGATAAACGGAAAGCCAAGAACGTTGTTTACTTGGTTAGGGAAATCAGAGCGACCTGTGGCCATGATAATATCATCACGAACCTTTCTCGCCTCGGAAGGTAAGATTTCAGGCTCTGGGTTTGCCATAGCGAAAACAATTGGTTTTTCGGCCATTGCTTTTAACATTTCTGGAGTTACTGCCCCAGCCACGCTTAAGCCTACAAAAACGTCTGCACCAACCAAAGCCTCCGTTAGGTTTCTGGCTTTTGTTTCTACTGCAAACTGCTCTTTGTATTTATTCATGCCTTCTTTTCTACCAAGGTAAATGGTTCCTCTGGAGTCACACATACAAAGGTTTTCTTTTTTAACTCCAAGGCTAATGAAAAGCTTTGCACAAGCCTGTGCGCTGGCTCCCGCACCATTTACCACTAGTTTGATTTGATCTAGTTTTTTTCCTTGCAACTCAACAGCGTTTAACAAGGCGGCCGCACTTACAATGGCCGTACCATGTTGGTCGTCGTGAAAAACAGGAATGTCCATTTTTTCTTGTAGAGCTTTTTCGATTTCAAAGCATTCTGGAGCTTTGATGTCTTCTAGGTTAATCCCCCCAAAGGTTGGACCTAATTTAGAAACTGTATTTACAAACTCATCCACGTCAGTGGTATCTACTTCGATATCGAATACATCAATGTCTGCAAACTTTTTAAAAAGGATTCCCTTTCCTTCCATCACTGGTTTGGAAGCAAGAGGACCAATATCTCCTAAGCCCAATACTGCTGTTCCATTACTGATAACAGCCACTAGGTTTCCACGACTCGTGTATTTGTAAGCCTCTTCTGGGTTTCTAGCGATTTCCATACAAGGAGAAGCAACGCCGGGGCTATAAGCCAAGCTTAGGGCTTTAGCGGTGTCACAGGCTTTTGTGGCGACTACTTCAATTTTACCAGGGCGTCCGTTTTGGTGATATTCAAGGGCTTCTTTATTAATTTCCATAACATTTCCAATCTGGTTTTGTGAGAACAAAAATCTTCTGTGCACAAAACTGTAAATATCCAAGATTTCTAAAAAAATTTAACACCTAAACCTAACATAATGGGCTTTGGCGGTGAATCTCTATGCACTGCAATATGTGTCTTCGTCAAGGGCATTTGCCTAGCTTGCTGGCAGCCTGTGTGAAGAATTCTTAATTTTGTAAAATCAGTGATTGGCTGTGATTTTTTCGGCACACAGCTATGTTTTTTTGGTCACTAAAAAGAGCTTCTTTTAAAAGTATTTTGTTTTGTAAGTCTCTTTTTTAGGCCTCGGGTTTTTGAGTGTGTAGGAGGCAAAGGCTTCGTTTTTTCTGGTGGGACTGTTCAAAAAATGAATCTTGTTCTGGGAATTGCTTGTGGAAAGATCAGACTTCGATCTTTCTCTGGTTTTTTCACTTAAAATTTCTATTCACTACTTAGAGTTTTATTTTGCTGGTAAAGTTTTATCTATGCATAGCCTCCTTCAAGAATTAATCACACTTTTGTTTGCAGCTGTTTTGTTTGTACCTATCTTTCGATATTTTGGTGTGGGTGCAATTTTAGCTTATCTTTTCGCAGGCGCAGTCATTGGTCCTGAGTTTCTTAGTCTTATTACCGAGCCTAAGTCCATTTTACATTTTTCCGAATTAGGAGTGGTTTTTCTTTTGTTTTTGATCGGACTAGAATTAGAGCCATCAAGACTATGGGCAATGCGCAAAGAGGTCTTTGGTTTAGGCTTGAGCCAGATGTTTTTAACTGGTGGAGTGTTTACTGGGATCGGTCATTTATTGGGTTTTTCTCTAGCAGTTTCCTTTGTCGCGGGCTTCGGGCTAGCTTTAAGTTCAACGGCTTTTTGTTTGCAAATTTTAGAAGAGAAGCATCAATTAAAAACCCTTCATGGCCAAGGGACTTTTTCTATTTTGCTTTTTCAAGACATCGCTGTGGTGCCTTTAATTACTTTGGTGCCAGTGCTTGCAGGGGCGAGTGCGGGTGCTAGTTGGTTGGGGGTGGGAAAGACTTTTGCGATCATCATTGCTTTCATTGCTGTGGGGATTTTTGCCATTAGACATATCTTTCATTTCATTGCTAGAGCGCGTGTGCAGGAGGTGTTTACCGCAGTCAGTTTGTTGGTTGTTCTCGGATCAGCGGTGATCATGGAAGAGGCCGGTTTATCTATGGGTACAGGGGCCTTTTTAGCAGGCGTGTTGCTTGCAAACTCTGAGTATCGTCATGAACTAGAGAGTAATCTGAGTGCTTTTAAAGGCCTACTGTTAGGACTGTTCTTTATGGCAGTAGGAATGAGTTTGGACTTTAATATATTATTGGCAAAACCATTGGAAGTTGCAGGCTTATTGATCGCCTTTATGCTGATTAAAAACTTAATCGTTTTTGGCTTGGCCATGGCCTTTAAATTTCCAAAGGAATCAGCCAGAAACATAGCTTTTACTTTGCCTCAAGGCGGTGAGTTTGCCTTTGTGTTATTTGCGTCGGCGGCGAGTTTTTCTTTATTTGATGATGAGACGGCTGCGATTTTAAATGCGGTGGTAACGATTAGTATGGCTGTTACTCCTGCCTTGTTTGCTTTAAACCAAAAGTACATACGAAGTTACTCAGACATCACAGAGCGGCCTTACGATTCTAAATCAGATGAAGAGGTAGAGGTGATCATCGCCGGTTACGGGCGTTTTGGACAAATTGTTTCTCGATTTTTGCGTTCCCAAAAAGTCGCCTTTACAGTTTTAGAGCATAGTGCCGCGCAAGTAGATATTGCTCGAAAGTATGGGACAAAAATATTTTATGGAGATGCTTCTCGTCACGATATTGTTGAGTCCGCTGGTGGAGAGAAAGCAAAAATTTTCGTCCTAGCCATCGATGATCCAGTAACAAGTGTGGCTACAGCCAAGATGGTAAAAGAGTACTTTCCAAATCTAGAAATCATTGCACGAGTTAGGAACCGAAAACACGCCATCGACTTACTAAAGTTAGGCATTGAAAATGTTCACCGTGAAACCTATCTAACAAGTCTCGAAGTGGCAAAGGAAGTTTTGCTGAGCCGAGGTGGAATTAGAGAGCAAATCAATCGAAAATTGGCATTGTTTCGCTCCCACGATGAAAAGATTCTGCGCAAGCAGTTAGACATTATTGATGATGAAAAACAAATGATCTCTATCACTAGCTCTTTTATGGATGAGCTGGATCAGATTCTTCGCCAAGATATGGAAGACGATAGCGCCTCTTAGGGCTTAGGCGCCTATATTCGCGGCGCGAATGTCTAGTATAATATTATCAATAGACTCTATGGAGTTTTCTAAAGGAATGCCATGAGTATCCATTATTTTTTCTAGAATCTCTCGGGCTTGGTATAGGCCGAGTTCTTTTTGACCATTAGGATCTAGGCGATTGTTAGTCGATGCGATTTTCGTTAATTCATAGTCAAAGGAGTTGTAACCATTTTGTCTGGGACTAGGGGAGTTACGTAAATCTTCCTTGCTTGTAATATAGAGTAAGCCAAAGTTTTTCCAGGCTCGGCTTGTATTTAAATTAGCCAGTAGTTTTGCGGCCGAAAGTGAAATGGCTCGGCTTTTCATAGCTTCAACAAAATTAGTCTCTGTTTTTAAGTCACTCACTTTTATTAAATTTAGTAAGGAATGGGCTGGGTCTATTTCCATCCTAAACTCTCTGTTGTCTACAAAATTATAGATTCCTAGGGAAGGCAAAAACATTTTTGCTACAGGGCCAGGTTTTTTAGTTCTTGGAATGCTTGTGTCCGTACCTAATATTAAAAGTAAATCAGCTTTTAGATCATCGCTAAGTTTTAAGGCCTCAGTTACTTGTTGAAAGCGTATGCTTAGGTATTTTTCCGTTTCTTTTCTTTCTTTGTTAATTAGGTCTGGTGATTTTTTCATGTCTTCAGACAATGTCTTAATTAGACTTTGCCAGGCATTAGAAAGTTTTGATTTTTTTGTTAAAAAGAAAGAAGCGCCCATTTCAATGTTAACTTCGTTTAAAGATAAGCCGTCTTTCTCGGCGCTTTCAATGCATAGGACTGCAGCTGCTCCCTGTAAAGGAAGCAAAATACTTATTAAGATTGAAAAAAGAATAGGGGGAAACTTCAAATTCACAATGTATTTAATAGCAAAGCGCGGGCCGCTCTACTAGGCATTTAAACGCTCCTGATTGATAAATAAGCGACATTGGACAAAAAACGTCAGTTTTAGTTATAAAAATTGGCAAAGCTTATGAAAGCCCCTGAAATGCCCATGTCTTATGCGTTGTGATAAACTTAGCAATTCACGAAATCAGTTGCCATGATGATACTGAATTAGGATAATTATTTCGCTAACTTAGCTTTCATAATTTATTTAATCCTCGAAGGAGTGCAACATGGGAAACCCACGTGATGTGGTAATTGTAGAAGGGGTTAGAACACCTTTCGCAAAAGCCGGAACGAAACTAGCGGAAGTGCACGCTAGCGAATTAGGAAAAGTAGCACTAACAGAACTTATTGCCAAAACAGATTTAGATGTGAATCAAGTAGATGAGGTAATCATTGGTAATACAGGAACACCGAGTGATGCCGTTAATATTTCAAGAGTAGTGGCATTAAATTCAGGGGTTCCACAAAATGTTTCTGCTTTTACAGTTCACAGAAACTGTGCTTCAGCTCTAGAGAGTATAGCCAGTGGATACGAACGAATTAAATCAGGGACTGCCGATGTAATTTTGGCTGGTGGAACAGAAAGCATGTCACAGATGCCTTTAGTTTTTAACAAAGGCTTCACTGACTTCATGATGAATTTGCAAAAAGCACGAACGACAGGTGCTAAGCTAAGTCTTTTGAGCGAGTTTAAATTAAAGTTTTTAAAACCTAGAATTACTCTAATGGAAGGTTTAACAGATCCTTTTGTTGGTATTAATATGGGACAGACGGCGGAAAACATCGCAAAAGACTTTGCTATTTCAAGAGTTCGCCAAGATGAATTTGCTCTTCGTTCACACCAACGAGCCACGGCTGCTCATGAGAAATTAGCGCAAGAAATGACTCCAGTGTTTTTACCACCAAAGTACAAAAAAGTTGTGGAAGAAGATGTTGGACCTCGTGCTGAGCAAACCATTGAAGCTTTGCAAAAGTTAAGACCTTTCTTTGACAAAAAGTATGGAACGATCACAGCAGGTAACTCTTGTCCGATCACAGATGGTGCGGCCATGATGTTATTGATGAGTCGAGAAAAAGCCGAGAGTTTAGGTTATGAGCCTATCGCGAGTATTAAGTCTTACGCATTTGCCGGTTGTGAACCAAGTCGAATGGGATTAGGCCCTGTACATTCAACTCCAGTTGCTTTGAAGCGCGCTGGTCTTGAGTTAAAAGACATGGGACTTGTTGAGTTAAATGAGGCTTTCGCCGCTCAAGTAATTGGCTGCCAAGAGGCTTTTGCCTCCGATAAGTATGCTCAAGAAAAATTAGGCTTGAGCAAAGCAGTTGGTGAAGTTTCTGATGATATCTTAAACGTAAATGGTGGAGCCATTGCCCTAGGGCACCCAGTGGGAACCACGGGAACTCGTTTGGTATTGACTCTTATGAAAGAAATGCAACGTAGAAGTGATGTTCAGTTTGGTTTAGCTACTCTATGTATTGGTGGTGGCCAAGGTGGATCAATGATCATTGAGAAAGAGGCGTAAGATGGCTGTAGAAGGAATTAACGTAATTGAAAGAGAAGACGGAGTCGCTGTTTTAGAATTGGATCTTGCTGGGGAGAAGGTGAATAAGTTCTCCACTCCAGTGATGCAGCATTTCGATGAGATGTTAGAAAAAATGATGAGTGCTAAATACAAAGGTTTGGTTGTGATTTCTCGCAAACCAAAGATTTTTATTGCCGGTGCTGACATCAATGAAATTAAAGATATTGTTGAACCTGCGGATGCAAAACAAAAAGCAGCAGAGGGACAAAGAATTTTATCAAAATTTGAAGACCTACCATTTCCAGTGGTTGTTGCTATCCATGGAGCTTGTATGGGTGGGGGCTGTGAGATGGCCCTTGCTTGTGATTACCGAATTTGTACTGACGATAAAAGCACTAGAATCGGTTTGCCTGAAGTTCAATTAGGGATTATCCCTGGTTTTGGTGGTTGTGTTAGATTACCACGCGTTGTTGGAATTCAAGCTGCTCTAGACATTATTTTAGCGGGTAAGGCTGTTGATAGTCGCAAAGCGAAGAAGATTGGTTTGGTGGATGATGTAGTTCCTCAATCGATGTTAGAAGAAGCTGCGATTAAGAAGGTATTAGAAGTAGCAGGCAAAGGAAAGCGTAAGAAAAAGTTCCAAGCCAAAGGTTTTGTACCAGGCTTATTAGAAGGACCTGCTAAGTTTGTTGTTTTTAACCAGGCAGAAAAGATGGTTAAGAAAAACACGAAAGGACATTACCCAGCTCCTTTGAAGGCTCTTGAAGCGGTTAAGAAAACTTACGGTATGAGTAATCGTGAAAAAGCCTTAGACATTGAGGCGAGTCTTTTTAGTGAAGTAGCAATTACGGATATTTCTAAAAACTTAATCCATATTTTCTTTATGACTGAAAGTATCAAAAAGCAAACAGGTGTTCACGACAAAGATGTGAAACCAAAAGCTATTAAAAATATGGGTGTTTTAGGTGCCGGTACTATGGGTGGCGGTATTGCTCAACTAGGTGCCGATAAAGGCATTGAAGTGCGAGTGAAAGATTTAAATAACGACGCACTTTCAAAAGCATTTGTTGCGGCAGCTTCCATTTGGGAAAAGAAATTAAAACGTCGTCGTATGACGAAATTTGAGTTTAAAGAAAAAATGGGTCGAGTTTCTGGTGGAACAGATTACGCTGGTTTTGGTCGTATGGATCTAGTTGTAGAAGCTATCGTAGAAGATATGAAGATCAAGCAAAGTGTAATTGGCGAAACAGCTAAGCATATGCCTGAAGACGCTATTATCGCTACGAACACATCGTCTTTAAGTGTAACAGAAATGGCTAAAGGACATCCGAAGCCAGAGAATTTTGGTGGGATGCACTTTTTTAATCCAGTTCACAAAATGCCTTTGGTAGAAGTGATTCGAGGAGAAAAGACTTCTGATGTTACTACAGCAACTATTTTTGACTTATCTAAAAAGATGGGAAAATTTCCTGTAGTGGTAAAAGATGGACCGGGCTTTTTGGTAAATCGCCTTTTGCTTCCTTATCTAAATGAGGCAATGTACTTATTAGAAGAAGGTATGAGCATCGAAGAGGTTGACAAATACTACTTAAAATTTGGAATGCCAATGGGTCCATTTCATTTGATCGATGAAGTTGGTATCGATGTTTCAGTTAAAGTGGCTAAGATTTTCCATGAAGCTTTTGGTGAGCGTGCGAAGCCGAGCCCACTAATGTCGAAAATCATGGAAACGGGTCGTTTGGGTAAGAAGAATCAAAAAGGTTTTTATCTATACGATGAAAAAGGAAAGAAGCTAGAGCTAGATCAGAGTGTTTACAAAGATCTAGGTTTGAGTACTCCGACCAATCCTTACAATGCAGAGCTTTGTGTTAACCGTGGTATCTTTGCGATGTTAAATGAAGCTGTTCGCGCTTTGGTAGATGATAAAATCGTTGAAAAGGCCGAGGAAGTGGATTTAGCAATGATCATGGGGACAGGTTTTCCTCCATTTAAAGGTGGACTAATGAAGTACGCCGATAGCATTGGAACTCGTAAAATCACTGACGAACTATTAAGGTTTGCTGATGATGTAGGGGCAAGATTCAAGCCAGCAGAAAGCCTAATGAAGATGGCCGATGGAAACGAAAAGTTTTACGATAAATTTTAGGTTACTAAGGGAGCTTTCGGGCTCCTTTTTTTTGAGGTATGGATATGAAATTAACAGGAAGTTGTCTTTGTAAGTCAGTGAAATTTTCTTTTTCAGCAGAAAATAAAAACTTTGGTGTTTGTCATTGTTCGATGTGTAGGAAATGGGGTGGTGGCCCTGCTTTCGTGGTTCAGAGTATGGGCGATGTCTCATTTGAGGGAGAGGAAAACATTCAAAGCTATCAATCAAGTGATTGGGCGGAGAGGGGATTTTGTAAATCCTGTGGGACAAATCTGTTTTATAGAATGAGAGAAGTGGATTTTTGCAACTTTAATTTAGGTACAATTGATGGAAACGAAGACTTTGATTTTAGTCTACAAGTCTTCATTGATGCAAAACCAGAAAGCTATAGCTTTGCCAATGAAACCCATTGTATGACTGAAAAAGAAGTCTTGGCAGCCTTTGGGTCTAATAATTAGTAACAGGCCCGTTTCATTGCGGATGTTCTTAAGTTAAGTCTGCAAAGGCTCTAGTTGTATTTCTTGCTAATTGGCGTCTATTTTGGATGATTTGAAAAAAGCTAGATGTGTATTGTTTTTGCGTGATTTCATCCGCAATTAAGAGGGGCTGCAGACAAATTAGTTAGAGCGAGAGAAACCAATAAGTTAATTGATTTTTTATTCATAGGGGGACTCCTTAAATTTTCTTTACGGGTTGTTTGCCGAGGGCGATAACATAAAGACCGGTCATTTGGTGAACTGCGTTAAAACAATTTTTAGCCATGTAGGATTTTTCATTTATTTGAAATTAGCTATAAATTTTTTACTTTTTTACATGCTTTGCCAGTAGCGAATTTTCAGAAGATTCTCAATAAAAGTTGGAAAACTTAAAGCTGTATACAGATTTGAGCTTTTTTGTTATGAAAATAGAAGCTTGGGGAGGGGAACTTGAGTAAATTTGTTTTAGCATTTCTTTTTTTAGCGGCTTGTGCAAAGCCAATCGCCAAAAACAATAAAGCCAAAGATGTGGATGATCCAATCCAAGAGAAGCCAGATACAAAAAGTCATACAGAAGTTTGTTTGGAAAAGTTTGGACTACCAGATGCTTTATTAAAGTCAGAAATCCACAAGTTTAATAAGGATTGTGATTTTTTAGAGTTAACTGAGTCAGCTGTCATTGAATCTTATGAAATGGAAGTAAAGGAAACGGCTACTCGCGAAGACTGTATTGAAGTAGAGCAGGTTCTCAGGCAAATCGATGACAAAAAAACTAAACTTAGTTCTTATAAAGAAATGAAACGTTCCATTGCGACAAATGATTTCAAAGATGAGATTTCAGGACTTGAGGAAGAAATATTAGCCTTGGAAAAATCCCCAATTTTATCTAAAGAGAAGGCCTTAGTTTTTATAAAGGCTAAAATGCGATCGCGCTTTGTTCGAGAGCTAGATAGAATGGAGAAGTCTAAGCTTTCATACTCACTAGACAGCATTGATATTGGTAATCGTAAGATTCTTCTTAAATCTTATCTGGTGAAAGACCTTGATAGAGAGGTTAAAGATAATACTTTCAACCGCATTCCAAACCTTTTTTACTGTAGCCTTGATAATAGTGCTTTTAAGGATCAAACCTTTATGGAGTACAAAGGAAACTTCAATGGGCGTCCTTTTGTGGATGTGTATTCTGCGAAATTAGAGACTAATTAGAGGTAAGGGTATTTGTTTTCTTTGGGTTATAAAGCGCCAGGCATTGGTGTAAAAAATTCCTTGTTTTCAAAAGTAGATTTGAATCCTAACTTCTATTCTTTAACTTTTTTAGTCAATTCTCACGAAAAACATGCCTTATGTGTTTAAAATGCCTCTGGTTTTGTACCACAACTCACTAAAGTTTCGACACTCCAATGATTTATTTCAAGCCAATCTGAAAATGTATTTCTGACATTCTAGATTTGATATGATGGCCTCACGATGAAATGAAAGGGAGATTGAATGAAGTTTGTTAATGCTTTTTTCTTAGGTGTTTTTTCACTATTGGTTTCGGTTTCTAGTTTTGCAGGATTGTGTGTTTATTCAAGTTCCATGGATTTGGTTAGCTTAAAGACTAAGGCTGTGAGTTATGCACTTGACCCCAAAATTGCTTTAGAAAATTTTGTGAAAGACAGTAAAAATCCAGTCTTACAAATTAAAACTAAAAATGCAAATTACCTAAAAGAAGATGCACAGGAAAGAACTGTTCCTAAATATATCTTAGATCGAATGTCTCGCATTGTTGAATTATGGTTAGAAATAAGACCTACAAAAACCTTTTCTTGGTTGGATAACAAAGGCATTTGGCTTGAAAAGCATCCTGAAAAAGTTCTAGAGATTGATGCTCGTTTGTATGAGCAACTAATCGATACAATGAGTTTTTTGATTTCTGAAGTAGGGAGTAAAAAGCATAGCCTTGAAGAAACTCAAGGACATGTTGATTTGATCTTAAGTAGTCTTTTTGGCGATTTTAAAAATCAAGAAGGTACGAATACGACTCATTTTTACCTTATGAATTTGATTCATGAAAGCATTACGGACTCAAGAACTAGCTCATTAAAACCAAGCTTTGAGGTGGATAAGAGACTAGAAAATGCTAAGTCACAAGAATTGAGCTTCTCTCAAAAAGAAATGGAGCTGGCTCTTAGAGTATTAATCGATAGACGCTAATTAAAAAAACAGGATTAGAAAACAGCTAGCTCAGTGGCTAGCTGTTTTTTGTTTTACTTAGAAGGCAAGGAGTTTACAAATTCATCGGTTGCTTTTATCAAAGCTTCTGTAATTCCTTTTTCGGATAAAGAATGTCCAGCATCGGGAATGATTTGGAAATTTGCCTCAGGCCATCTTTTGTGAAGCTCATAGGCTGTTGTCGATGGACAAACCACATCATATCTACCTTGAACAATCCAGCTTGGAATATTGCGATAGCTTTCAACGCGGTCTAAAAGATAATTATCCGAATTGAAAAAGCCTTTGTTGTGGAAGTAGTGAGATTCAATTCTAGCAAAGGCATCGGCAAATTGGTCTTCTCCAGCTTCTTCGATGTGTTTTGGGTCGACATATAGTTTCGAGGTACTTGCCTCCCAAATACTCCATGCCTTGGCGGCCTTTTCTCTTTCTGCTTTGTCTTCACCGGTTAGGCGTTTGTGGTAGGCCAACATAAGATCTTCTCGCTCGTTTTCAGGAATGGCTGCTAGGTATTTTTCCCAGGCATCTGGAAATAGGTGAGAGGCACCTTCTTGATAAAACCATTTTAATTCAGATTCTCTTAATGTGAAAATTCCGCGTAAAAACATGGCTGTGATTTGCTCGGGGTGTTTACTGGCATAGGCAAGAGCTAGACAGGAGCCCCAGCTTCCACCGAATACCGCCCATTTTTTTATATTAAATTTGTTTCTTAGTGCTTCAATGTCTGAAACTAAATTCCATGTATTGTTTTCTTCTAGTTCAGAGAATGGTTTGGATTTTCCACACCCACGTTGATCAAATAAAACGATATGGTATTTTTTAGGGTCAAAATATTGGTGATAGTCCTCATTGATACCGCCTCCAGGTCCTCCATGCAGAAAGACAACAGGTTCACCCTCTGGGTTTCCATGGCGATAGTAATATATTTCGTGGATTTCACTAACTTTGAAATAGCCTTCATCGAAAGGCTGAGATTTTGGATACAACATAATTACCTCTTTTCCATTCATGGATTAATCTATATCGCAAAGCTTGGCAAGCAAGGCGCGGTGTAGACATGGCAATCTTAAACTGGCCCCTTTAATTGCGGATAAAAACATTTTAAAGCCTTGAATTTCTTTACAGTATTTATGGAAAGGAAAGCCAAAATTCGGACAAAGTCCTTTAAACAAAAGAAATCCAATGCTTGTTAAAGTCTATCCGCAATTAAAGGGACCAGTTCATACAATTTAGGAATATTTTTTAATCATTAAGGAATGCCTGGAGTTCTTTCTCTATAGCCCTCATACTGCCTTCTCTATACCTGGAGCAAACAATGAACTACTTACTTTTATTTGCAGTTACAGCTATTTGGGGACTTGGTTTTATTGCCACAAAATGGACTCTTGTGGAATTCTCTGCCATTTGGTCAAATACACTTCGTTTTGTTTTTGCAGCGGCCATTGCTTTACCAGTTGTCATAAGTTTCCGCTCTTACAAAATGGGCTTGAAAAAAACAATGATGGTCATTGGAGCTTCTCTATTTTTGTTTTTAGGTATGACTTTGCAAACCATGGGACTTGTTTATACCACGGCGGCAAAATCTGGTTTCATCACTTGTTTATATTCTCTCATCATTCCAGTAATTTTGATGTTTGTCTTAAAAAGACGTTACAGCATTTATTTTTGGGGGCTATTGTTCCAGTCATTGATCGGTATCGCTTTATTGTGTGATCTAGATTTAACTAGTTTAAATTACGGTGATCTTTTAACTTTCCTATGTGCCTTTGCTTTTGCTGCTCACTTTTTAGTGGTAGATCGTATTGGAAAACATTTTCCTAGTGCTATGGAATTAAATAGCCTTCAGTGTATTGGTGTTGCTTTATTCGCATTACCAAGTGCCTTGTTTTTGGAAAGCTTTCCTGGTTGGGGGAGTTTGACGGAAGTCTCTTCTTTATTAAAAATTTCACCGCTTTTAGGCTTTTTGTGTGTAAGCTTTTTTAGCTCTTTTGTTGCTTTTGGTGTCCTGGCCCATACGCAAAAGTTTTTACCAGCTCATACGGTAGGCTTGATATGTCTTCTAGAATCTCCGTTAGCCGCTCTGTTTGGTTATATTTTCTTAGATGAAAAACTAAACCCTATGAACATTGTTGGTGGAGTTTTGGTGTTATTTAGTGTCTTATGTATTCCACTAACAGAAGGGGATAGCTGGGCTCGTTTGAGGGCTAGGTTGAAATTGAATCGTAAGAAAGTCTTAAACTGGCCCCTTTAAATGCGGATGAAATACTCTAAGCCATTGAATCGGTAAGGAATTTGCAAAATAAGGGGCGATGAAGCGAATTTGCCCCCAATGCCACTCTAAACCTAACAAC
>MDSX01079344.1_pt1 | contig 59449 bp, 58 predicted proteins | sample 811141 | NCBI WGS metagenome assembly MDSX01 (sample SAMN05326642, study PRJNA326480) | marine metagenome | isolation source: seawater | place: Atlantic Ocean: South East | collected 2010 | reverse complement strand
TAGAAACACTTATTTCGACAACGTTAATAGGCACAATACTTTTCCAAGAAGTTTCCACAAAGATTTTATAAAACTTCAATAAAACTCACCTTTGGAAAAATTAAAATGAATAAATCAACAACAGAGCTCAATGAGCAAGTCAAACAAACTCGCAGAGATATTGTCAGAATGGTTCATGAAGTTCAGTCTGGTCATCCTGGTGGATCATTAGGATGTACAGAATTCTTTACTGTTTTATTTCAAAATATTCTTCGACACAATTCAGATAATTTTAATATGTCCGCAAAAGATGAGGATATGTTTGTCTTATCTAATGGTCATATATCGCCTGTTTATTATAGTGCACTTGCCCACAGTGGTTATTTCCCAGTTTCAGAACTTAAAACTTTCCGAAAACTAAATACAAGACTTCAAGGCCACCCCACCACACACGAAGGGTTGCCAGGTGTAAGAATAGCATCTGGCTCACTAGGTCAAGGACTGTCAGTAGCAGCAGGTATTGCTCAAGCAAAAAAACTTGACAATGAGGACAAGCTTGTTTATGTTCTTATGGGTGATGGAGAATTACAAGAGGGTCAAATTTGGGAAGCAGTCATGTATGCTGCTCATAATAAGTTAGATAATTTAATTGCTACCGTAGATGTTAATGGACGTCAAATTGATGGTGATACCAAGGATATCATGGGATTCACTGAACTAAAATCTAAATTCGAGGCTTTTGATTGGAATGTCATTAGTATGAATGGAAATGATATTGAAGATGTCCAAGATACCTTAAGTAAAGCAGGACTTCTTAGTGGAAATGGGAAGCCAATTTGCATTTTAATGCAAACTGAAATGGGTAATGGTGTTGACTTCATGATGGGTAGTCATAAATGGCACGGAATTCCTCCTAATGATGAACAACTTGCCTCTGCTTTAGAACAAAACCCATCAACTATTGGTGATTATTAATACCAATTTTAATATTTAAGAGTTATTCGAATATGAATATTTTACAAAAAATACTTTCTATACTGTTTTTGTTCGTGACTCTTAATGCCACTGCTCAAGCTCCCAAGACAAGAATTCTTTTTGTATTAGACGGTTCTGGAAGTATGTATGCTAAAATGGGTACAGATAACCGAATTTCAGTTGCTAAACGTCTTCTAACTAGACTAGTCGACAGTCTAAAATACCAAGAAGAGCTAGAACTTGCCCTAAGAGTTTATGGACATCAAAGCTTAAAAACAGATCGAAACTGTAAAGATACTCGATTAGAAGTTCCTTTTAGCCCAAATAACCATCTAATCATAAAAGATAAAATAAAGACCATTAGACCCAAAGGCACCACACTTATTGCCTATTCACTTCAAGAGGCAGCATATGATTTTCCAAAAAATCCAAATGTAAGAAATGTAATTATTTTAATAACTGATGGTATTGAAGAATGTGATGGAGACCCATGTGCAGTGTCGACAGCTCTTCAAAAACAAGGCGTTGTTCTGCGTCCGTTTATTATAGGACTGGGTCTTACTGCCGAATTTAAAACGCAATTTGAATGTGTTGGTCGATACTTTGAAGCTGAAACAGAAAATGACTTCGAAGAAGTTCTTAACGTTGTAATTAGTCAAGCAATCAACAACACCTCTGCACAAATTAACCTGCTAGACAGTTATGGAAGACCATCAGAAACAGATGTAAACATGACGTTTACTGATTCAAAAACAGGAAAAACAATATATAACTATGTTCATACATTAGATTACAGAAATAATCCCGATACTTTATACATTGATCCATCATACCTGTATGATATCAAAATACACACTACTCCGCCTGTTGTTAAAAAAAATGTTTCATTCATAGCTGGTAAACACAATACAGTAGCTATAGATGCCCCACAAGGCTACCTCAATCTTCAAATTGACGGTATAACAAACTACAAAAATCTTCAAGCATTGATTGTCAATCCGAGTACAAGTGAAATAGTCAATGTCCAAGATTTTAATGACAAGCAAAAATACCTTGTAGATGATTACACTATTGAAATCCTGACCCTTCCGAGGTTAACTCAAAAAAATGTAAATATTATTCAAGATAAAACTACTACCCTCCAAGTTCAACAACCAGGAAAATTAAATATTGTCACACGCGGTAAGTATATCATCTCTATTTTTCAGAAAAAACAAGGCAAAACCCATTTAGTTAAAAACCTTAATTTAAAAGGAAATCAAGATATAACTGTTCTTCAACCAGGAAAGTACCAATTAATATACAGAGAGTCTGCTGTTAAAGAAACCATTAAAACTAAAACAAAAGAATTCACCATCAAATCTGGTGAAATGAAACATATTACCTTAAAATAACTATTGCTTAATGACGAATTCCTCACAAGAAAAAAAAGACACCAGATCAGGCTTCGGAGCCGGATTATATGAAATTGGACTACAAAATAGTGATGTAGTTGCTTTGTGTGCTGATTTGACTGGCTCACTAAAAATGAATGCCTTTCAGGATAAATTTCCAAAACGATTTTTTCAAATGGGAATTGCTGAGGCCAATATGATGGGAATGGCTGCTGGATTAGCAACAGCTGGTAAAATTCCTTTTACTGGAACTTTTGCAAATTTTTCTACGGGAAGAGTATATGATCAAATCCGTCAATCCATCGCTTATTCTCACAAAAATGTTAAAATATGTGCATCGCATGCAGGTCTTACATTAGGAGAAGATGGTGCTACTCATCAAATTTTAGAGGACATCGGACTAATGAAAATGCTCCCTGGAATGGTAGTTATTAATCCTTGTGATTACAACCAGACAAAAGCTGCTACTATGGCTATTGCAGACCACTATGGTCCAGTATATCTTCGATTTGGTCGACCGAAATGGCCTATTTTCACAAATTCAGACTCATTTGAAATAGGAAAAGCGTTGCACATGAGAAAAGGAAAAGATGTGACCATATTTGCTACGGGACATTTAGTATGGAACTCATTAGAGGCTGCAAAGACACTTGAGGAACAAGGGATATCCGCAGAAGTCATAAATATTCATACGATTAAGCCTTTAGATAACGAAGCTATTCTTGATGCTGTTGGTACTACTAAATGTGTTGTAACTGCTGAAGAGCACCAAATGAATGGTGGACTGGGAGACAGTATATGTCAACTATTAAGCAGAAATATACCCACTCCAGTTGAAATGGTAGCCGTAAATGACAGTTTTGGAGAAAGTGGAAAACCTTCAGAGTTGCTAGACAAATATGGTCTTGGTGTGAAAGATGTGATTGCAGCTGCAAAGCGAGCTATAGCTAGAAAGTAAATTATTGTGAATACTTTATTCGTTTATAACAAAAAAGCGGGAAATAAATTTAAATCAACGCTTATAGACGAAATAAAAGCAAATCTACCTAGTAAATTCCAATCCGAATTTATTGAAATTCAAAAATTCGATACGTTCAAGACCAATGATTTTGAATGCCTTGTTGCTGTTGGTGGAGATGGAACAGTCAACACAGTAGCTAAAAGAGCATGTAATGAAAAAAAAGTATTAGCTATTATTCCACAGGGTTCTGGTGATGGTCTAGCACGTTTTTTAGGGCTAACAAAAAATATAGCTAGAGAAGTTAAGACCATTTTAAATGGTCATACAATTCAAGTTGATACAGCAGACGTTTCTGGTCGTTTTTTTGTTAATATTGCCGGCATTGGATTTGAGGCTGAGGTAGCTGATGCATTTAATAAAGCCGGTATTCGTGGAGTTTTAGGATATGCTAGAACCATAGCCAAACTATTTTATCATAAAAAGGAGGAGTATGTTTCGCTAACGCTATCGAACACAAAACTCAAACTTCCTTTCTTCAGCTTAAGTATTGCTAATGGAAATCAATGGGGAAATAACTTCAAAATTGCAAGTAAGGCGGAAATTCAAGATGGTTTATTAGAAATTGCAATCATGAGAAAACCAAAATGGTATCAACTAATAAATCTGATATTATTCTTAAAAAATAAACAAAAAGACAGCCCACATATCACCTATTACCAAGCTGATAAAATAGAGGTGGAATATACAGGTAAAACTTGGCATGTAGATGGTGAACCTGTCTTATTGAAAGGTAAAAAAACAGTTCATATTCACCCTAAAAGTTTAACTATAATTGTACCCCATGGCTAAAAAGAAAATGCAAAAACTTGATTTGAATAATTTCTTTATTCGAAACGAACAAGAAGAAGGGTTTAAAGTTCTTCAAGAAAATAACCAAAAGAATTCTGAAAATATTACATCTCTTCCAACTAATGCCCAAAGGCTATCTGTAAGAAAAGAAAAAAAAGGACGAGGTGGTAAAACAGTTACAATAGTTGAAGGATATCAAGGAAATCCACAGACCCTAGTACAGTTATGCAAAAAGGTGAAACAACAATGTGGAGTTGGTGGGTCAGTTCAAAACAAAACCTTTATTATTCAAGGAGATAAGGCCGATCAAGTTGTGAAAATTCTCATCAAAGAAGGTTACAATGTAAAGAAAACAACAATGTAAAAATAGCCTTATTGTGATTTAAAACTATTATAAATCAATCGACTTTTGTCTAACAAAACATCCCATTTTTAGTAACATTGGATCGTACAACTACATTTGTCAGCAACATAATGTTTTAGGACCAATGAAGTCACATTATATAACAGATCAAGTTTTTGAGTTGGCATCAAAAACCAACAAAAACCTAAACCTCGACGAACTTTTAACATACTCCGTTACAAATGGTGATGGAAAAATAACAAGCACTGGTGCTCTTGCAGGCGACACAGGTAAATTTACAGGAAGATCCCCAAAAGATAAATTCACAGTAAAAGATGATACCACAAAAGATCACGTTTGGTGGGGAGATGTCAACCAACCCTTTTCATCTGAAAAATTTGAATTACTTTTAAAACGAGTAATAAATCACTATAAAGATAGAGAAATCTTTGTTAGAGACGTATATGCCTGTGCTGATCCAAAATATCGTTTATCTATTCGGGTAGTCACAGAAACGGCTTATCAAAATTTATTTGTTCATCACATGTTTATTCGTCCGGATAAGGAAGAACTCGATTTTATTGACCCAGAATGGGTCATACTAGCTGCTCCAAGTTTTATGGCGGTTCCAGACAGAGATGGAACTAGACAAGAAAACTTTTCCATTATTGATTTTTCAAAAAAAATATATCTCATTGGGGGGTCTGGCTATACTGGAGAAATCAAAAAAGGAATATTTACTGTTCTTAATTTTACATTACCAGTAGATCATGATGTTTTAAGTATGCATTGTTCTGCTAATATTGGTGAAGATGGTGATTCGGCTGTATTCTTTGGTTTATCGGGTACTGGAAAAACAACATTAAGTGCTGATCCAAAGCGAAAACTTATTGGAGATGACGAACACGGTTGGAGTGAAAATAGTATATTTAACTTTGAAGGTGGGTGCTACGCTAAAACAATTAATTTAACTGAAGAAAATGAACCTACCATTTGGAAAGCTATAAAAGAAGGTGCATTGGTTGAAAATGTGCGTTTTTTACCTAACTCGGATGTTGTAAACTATGATGACGTTAGTGTTACAGAAAATACGCGATGTGCATACCCTATTAACTATATTGATAATATTTCTATCCCCTCAGTTGGGCCGAAACCTAAAAATATCTTTTTCTTAACAGCAGATGCCTTTGGTGTACTACCTCCTATTTCCAAACTAACTCCTGAACAAGCTGGTTACCATTTTATAAGTGGCTATACAGCTAAAGTAGCAGGAACTGAAGAAGGAATAAATGAACCTGAAGCCACTTTCTCTGCTTGTTTTGGAGAAGCCTTTATACCACTTCATCCAGGAAAATACGCAGATATGCTAGGGTCTAAAATGAAGGAAAACAATGTAAATGTTTGGTTGATTAATACGGGTTGGACGGGTGGTCCTTATGGTACAGGGTCTCGAATGAAACTAAAATATACGCGTGCAATGCTCGATGCAGCTATAAATGGAGACTTAGATTATGTGGTGTTCGAAACACATCCTGTTTTTGGTATTCACATGCCTACCGAATGTAAAGGTGTTCCTTCAAATTTGTTGAACCCAAGGAATACATGGAAAAATAAAGCTGATTATGATAAAAAAGTGAACTACCTAGCTAAATTATTTAATAAAAACTTTGAAAAATATGCCGATGGTGTAACTAAAGAAATATTAAATGCTGCACCAAAAACTACTGTTCTAAGTTAGTCCATTTTCTGCTTCAAGTATTGAGCAGTGAATGACTTCTCTGAAATTTCGGGTCGAATCATCTGATCAGGCGTTCCCTCAAAAACGAGCTGGCCACCTAAGTCTCCACCCTCTGGCCCAAGATCTATAATCCAATCGGCACATTTAACGACATCTAAATTATGCTCAATGACGACGATACTGTGTCCTTTATCGATTAGGGCATTAAACGATTTAAGAAGTTTTTTAATATCATGAAAATGAAGTCCAGTCGTGGGTTCGTCAAAGATGAACAATACTTTTTCTTTATTCTGAGATTTAGCTAAAAAGGTGGCTAATTTTATCCGTTGAGCTTCTCCACCACTCAAGCTATTACTACTTTGTCCTAGTTTAACATAGCCTAATCCTACTTCTTGCAATGGCAAGAGTTTATTTATGATTGATTTTTGACCGTGAAAAAATCCAATGGCTTCATCAACGGTTAAATTCAATACATCATAAATGCTTTTTTGCTTGAACTTAACTTCCAATACTTCGTCTTTAAAACGCTTTCCGCCACAATCTTCACAAGTTAGATGCAAATCAGCCATGAACTGCATCTCAACAATTTCTTCCCCCTCACCTTGACAGTTCTCACATCTTCCACCATCTACATTAAATGAAAAATGTTTGGCTTTGAAACCATGTTGTTTAGATAAAGGCATCGTACTATATAGCTCTCGAATTGGATCGTATGCTTTCACATAAGTAACAGGGTTACTCCTACTAGACTTACCAATCGGATTCTGATCAACAAGTTCTGTGGCTGTAATAGAACTAAAGTCACCTGTTACTTCTTTAACTTCTCCTATTCGTTGTGTACTGTATTGTTTTGTCTCTCCCAATAAAGCTGGGTACAAAACACCCTTAACTAGTGAAGTTTTACCACTTCCACTGACACCCGTTACTACAGTTAGCGTATTTAAAGGAAAATCTACTGAAAAACCTTTCAAATTATTTTGAGATACATCAACCAATGTAATTTTATTATTCCATTTCCTTCTAAATAATGGCATACTAATTTCTTCATTGCCATCTAAGTACTTAGCTGTTAGCGTATTCTTACCTTTAATGTCTTTGTATTCACCTGAATAAACAACCTGTCCACCTAAATGTCCTGCTTCTGGTCCCATGTCAATAAGATAATCCGATGCATTCATAATATCTTCGTCATGCTCCACAACAACAACTGTATTACCACTATTTTTAAGGTCCTTTAAAACAGAAATTAACCGTTCAGTATCCTTAGAATGAAGTCCAATACTGGGTTCATCTAATATGTAACTACTTCCTACTAGACTGCTTCCAAGGGATGTAGCCAAATTTATTCGTTGGCTCTCTCCTCCACTCAGCGAATTACTCAATCGATTTAATCCAAGATAACTAAGTCCAACCCTCATCAAATAATCCAATCGATTATTAATTTCAGTCAAAATAGGTTTGGCTATTTCTGCTGATTGTTTGGGCAATTCAAGAGCTTTAAAAAAAACGTATGCTTCTTCAATATTCAAAGAAATAACATCTTTAAGAGAGGCATGATCTCGATATTTCATAAATGACGGGTTATCCCTCAAATTAAATATCTTCACATAGCTACCATCCTTTCTAATCCGGGTACCTTCACAAGAAGGGCATGTGGTTTTACCCCTATATTTACTTTGTAGCACTCGGTATTGAATCTTGTATGAATTATCTTTCAGATATTCAAAAAATTGATTTATTCCATTGACATTACGATTGCCGTCCAATAATAAATCCAACTCTTTTTCTGATAACTCTCGAATCGGTCTATGTATTGGAAATTTATATTTAGCTGACGACTGAATGAATTCATGTTTCCAAGCACTAAGGGTCTCTCCTTTCCAACATGCTACAGCGTTTTCATATAACGATAATGAGCGGTTAGGAATAATAAGTTCCGGATCAATTCCAATTATACTGCCAAATCCCTCGCATTCATTACAAGCTCCATAAGGATTATTAAAACTCAACAAGTTAACAGAAGGTTCTTCAAATAGAATTCCATCCAATTCAAATCGATTATTAAACTCCTTGGTCGTTTTACTCGTAACGATAAAAACTTCTCCCATTCCCTCCCAAAATGCAGTCTCGATTGAATCCGTTAAACGGTTAATATATTCTTCGTCTGGTTTTTTTGTTTTTAAACGATCAACTACGACCAAAAAATCATCATCTAACCCTTCATCACTTATTGCATCTTCAATTTTAATAAGTTTTTTATTATGAAGAATCCTTATATATCCCTTTTGAAGCATTTCATCTAAAATACACTCGGCATCATTAGACCGTGGACTAAATGATATGTATACTGTCTCATTCTCCAAATCCATGATATAATCTAAAACATCCTGAGTTGTGTGTTTTTTTACTTCCTGACCACTAATTGGTGATATGGTTTTTCCTATTCGAGCCCATAGTAGTTTTAGATAATCATACAATTCAGTACTTGTAGCGACTGTACTACGTGGATTTCTAGTATTTACTTTCTGCTCAATGGCTATACATGGAGTTAACCCCTGAATATTGTCGACCATAGGCTTTTCAAGTCTCCCCAAAAACTGTCTAGCATAGCTACTCAAGCTTTCAACATATCTCCTTTGTCCCTCTGCATAAAGGGTATTGAATATCAAAGAAGATTTACCTGATCCAGATAAACCTGTTACAACAGTCAGTTGATTACGTGGTATACTAACGTTTACATTTTTTAAGTTGTGTAAATTAGCATTCTGAATATCAATGTATTTCTGATTTGTCATTTTAAAATCATATTCCAAGAATAAAGTGCAAATTTCACTTTATTCAGAGATAAAACATTACAAACGCTTGTAAGTTTAAATATTGAATGATATTTTAGTAGTTAACTTTAAAATTTTTAATCGCCTATAAGTAATACCTATACTAGTTAACCATTTTTTAATCAACTAATTAACCATAGGTATTATGCATAATTCAAAAATTTCTGATCAATCGTTGGTAAAACAGTATATTCAAGGCAATGAATCATGTCTTGAGATGCTTATTCAACGTCACAAAGACCGACTATTCACAACAATAATTCTCATTGTTAAAGACTCATATATCGCAGAGGATATATTTCAAGAAACATTTATAAAAATTATTAAAAATCTTAAAGCTGGAAAATATAATGAAGAAGGTAAGTTTTTGCCATGGGCAGCAAGAATAGCCAGAAATATGGCTATTGATTACTTTAGAAAAACAAAACGTATGCCCACTATTACTGACTCAAGTGGTAGTGATGTCTTCAGAACAATTCGAATAAAAACAGAAAATCGTGAAGAACAGATAATCAGATCTGAAAAAGAAAATTTAGTTCGTGCTGCTATAGACAAACTTCCACCTGAACAACGTCAAGTACTAATTTTAAGACATTATGGAGATTTAAGCTTCAAAGAAATAGCAAAGATGACCAATGTAAGTATCAATACTGCACTTGGGAGAATGAGGTATGCTATCACAAATATGAGAAAGGTAATGGCCAACACTTCTTTTGAACCCTTTGATGCTTAATATTTTCTAAAGTCAACAATCCTTGGATATTGGACGTTTATTTTATTGGATACTAAGGATTAGTTTTCCACTAAACTGTTTATAAAAACTCTTACCTCAGACATGGTTAAAAGCCTATCCGTGCTAACTTTGGACGTTTAGCCACAAAAATAGTTTTACTAGTATCCATAAATGCCTGATAATCAATATAATGAAGACAGTATTCGTTCCCTAGATTGGAAAGAACACATTCGTCTAAGACCAGGTATGTACATCGGAAAGCTTGGAAATGGTTCTTCTGCTGAAGATGGCATATATATTCTTATGAAAGAAGTCATTGATAACTCGATTGATGAATTCATGATGGGAAATGGAAAACGAATTGAAATTAAACTTAATGATAACAAAGTTTCTGTAAGGGATTATGGTAGAGGCATACCCCTGGGTAAAGTGGTAGATGTTGTCAGTAAGATCAACACCGGAGCAAAATACGATAGCAAAGTCTTTCAAAAATCTGTGGGTCTCAATGGTGTTGGAACAAAAGCTGTCAATGCCCTCTCCTCCTATTTCATGGTCAAAAGTTTTCGGGATGGCAAAAGCAAAGAAGCCATATTTGAACGTGGGAATCTACTTAGAGAAACCGAAGGAAAAGCAGATGAAAAAAATGGCACCTATGTAGAATACACTGCCGATACAGAAATATTTAAAAAACACAAATACATAACTGATTATATTGATAATCAAATGTGGAATTATGTGTATCTTAATGCTGGTCTCACTGTAAATTTTAATGGGAATAAATACTTCTCAAAAAACGGATTACTTGATCTTTTAGAGAGAAAAACCAACCTTGAAGAAATAAAATATCCTATTATTCATCTCAAAGAAGGTGACATAGAAATTGCTATTACACATGATAATCATTATGGAGAAGACTATTATTCTTTTGTTAATGGCCAAAATACAACACAGGGAGGAACACATGTTGCTGCATTTAAAGAGGCTTTAGTTAAAACCATTCGAGATTTTTATGGTAAAAGTTTTGATAGTACTGATGTTAGAGCATCGCTTGTTTCTGCCATTTCTGTAAGAATTCAAGAACCAGTATTTGAATCTCAAACTAAAACTAAACTAGGAAGTACCGAAATTTCACCAGATGGTCCTTCCCTTAAAGGAGAAATTAACCAATTTGTAAAATCTAAATTAGATAACTTTTTACATAAAAATCCTGCTACGGCTGAAGCTCTTCTCAAAAAAATACAACTCAGCGAACGTGAGCGTAAAGATATGGCTGGTGTACGTAAAATTGCTCGAGAAAGAGCAAAGAAAGCAAGCGTTCACAATAAAAAATTGAGAGATTGTCGAGTACACTTTACGGATGAAAAGAAAGATAACAGACTAGACACATCTTTATTTATAACAGAAGGTGATTCTGCATCTGGAAGTATTACAAAAGCTCGAGATGTTCAGACCCAAGCGGTCTTCAGTCTTCGAGGTAAACCTTTGAATTCCTTTGGTCTAAAAAAGAAAATTGTTTATGAAAATGAGGAATTTAACCTGCTCCAACATGCTTTAAATATTGAAGAGAGTATTGATGACCTACGTTACAACAAAATAATTATTGCAACAGATGCAGATGTTGACGGAATGCACATTCGTTTACTAATTCTCACATTTTTTCTTCAGTTTTTCCCAGATTTAGTCAGAAAAGGACATGTATATATTCTTGAAACTCCTCTTTTTAGAGTAAGAAACAAAAAGGAAACGATATACTGCTATAATGACTCTGAAAGACAAAATGCTATTAATAAATTAGGTAAAAATCCAGAAATAACACGATTTAAAGGGCTAGGTGAAATTTCTCCAGATGAATTTGGTGGATTCATTGGTGAGGATATTCGTTTAGAACCTGTTTTGCTTAATGAGGATACCAGTATTTCAAAAATACTTCAATACTATATGGGTAAAAACACACAAGATCGTCAGGAATTTATTATTGATAACTTACGAATTGAAATGGATGAGGCTTCTATAGATAACGATCTCGAAAGCAAAAATCAACAAGATAAAATTGTTGAAGAAATACAAGCTAAAGAGGCAGTATAGATAAAAATGGAGGAGAATCAAGAACTGGATAATACTAATCAAGAAGAGAAGATTATAAAAATAGATCTTCAGGAAGGTCAACGTGCTCTAAAAGGCATGTATGAAGACTGGTTTTTGGATTATGCAAGTTATGTAATTCTTGAACGAGCTGTCCCTCACATCAATGACGGATTAAAGCCTGTACAAAGACGATTTCTTCATGCTATGAAGGAAATGGATGATGGTCGTTATAATAAAGTGGCCAATATCATTGGAAGTACCATGCAATATCATCCTCATGGTGATGCTGCTATTGGTGGTGCAATTATCAATATGGGTCAAAAAGATTTACTCATAGATTGTCAAGGGAACTGGGGTGATGTCCGAACTGGAGACAGTGCTGCTGCTCCACGATATATCGAAGCAAGACTTAATAAATTTGCTTTATCCATTGCTTTCAATAAGCAAACTACACAATGGCAAAAATCTTATGACGGTAGAAAAAACGAACCCACTACTCTACCACTGAAATTTCCCCTTCTTTTGGCTCATGGTGTTGAAGGTATTGCTGTTGGTTTGAGCACTAAAATTATGCCGCATAATTTCATTGAGTTAATTAAAGGAAGTATTAAGATTTTAGAGGGTAAAAAAGCTACTATTTATCCTGACTTTCAAACGGGAGGACAAATAGATATATCTGATTATCAAGATGGTAGACGAGGCGGAAGAATTAAAATAAGAGCTACTATTATTGAAAAAAGTAAAAATACTATTGCAATTAAAGACGTTCCTTACGGAGTAACAACTGGATCATTAATAGATAGTATTCTAAAAGCCAATGATAAGGGTAAAATTAAAATCAAAAAGGTTGTTGACAACACAGCTAAAGATGTTGAAGTTGAAATACACCTGCCTAACAATATCTCTACAGATAAAACCATTGATGCACTATATGCATTCACAAATTGTGAAGTTTCAATCTCCCCAAATGCTTGCGTTATAGTTGATGAAAAACCTGTATTTATTGGTGTTTCTGAAATACTTAAAATTAACACAGATAATACCGTAGAACTTCTAAAAAAAGAGCTACAAATAAAACGAAACGAACTAGAAGAAAAATGGCATTTTAGTTCGTTAGAAAAGATATTTATTGAAGAAAAAATATACCGAGATATTGAAGAGGCTGAAACTTGGGAAGCTGTAATTAGTGCTATAGGAACAGGACTCAAACCCCACGTTATGTCACTTAATAGAGCTGTTACTGAAGATGATATAATTCGACTAACTGAAATCAAAATCAAAAGAATTTCAAAATTCGACTCATTTAAGGCAGATGAGTTGCTCAAAGGATTTGAGGATGAATTAGCCCAAGTTAATCATCACCTAAAACACATGGTTGATTATGCAATCAGCTACTATTCTGATCTTTTGAAGAAATTTGGGAAAGGGAAAGAACGTAAAACTGAAATAAGAAACTTCGAGGAAATTAACACTAAAGTCGTTGCAGTAGCTAATGAGAAACTTTATGCAAATAAATCAGAGGGATTTGTTGGTACAGGAATAAAAAAAGAAGAATATATCTTTGACTGCTCTGACATAGATGATATCATCGTATTTAGAAAAGATGGGACTTATTCCATCAGCAAAGTGTCAACCAAAGCCTTTTTTGGTAAAAATATAATACATGTTGCTATATTTAGAAAAAATGATGACAGATTAACATATAATGCGATTTATACAGACGGAAAAACAAAAAAAACATTCGCTAAAAGGTTCAATGTGATAAGCATTACTCGTGATAAAGAATACAACGTCACCAAAGGAAATTCGGGAAGTAAAATGCACTATTTTACTGAAAACCCCAATGGTGAAGCTGAATTAGTTAATATTTATCTCCATGCTACTGCTAAAGCTCGAAATAAATTATTTGACTATGACTTTTCAGATTTGGCAATTAAGGGCCGAACCAGTCAAGGAAATATCGTTAGTAAGCACCCTGTTAGAAAAGTAGACCTCAAAGAAAAAGGGGTCTCAACTATTGGTGGTCGTGATATATGGTATGAAAGAAACATAGGGCGTCTTAACATCCATAATAGAGGTTCATACTTAGGTAGCTTCCAAACTGAAGACCAAATCCTTATCATTTATAATAATGGTGAATACGAACTTACGAATCATGAGTTAACCAACCATTATGCGAATAAAGAAATTGCACTTATTGAGAAATTTAATCCTGAACATGTGCTATCCATTCTTCATTATGATGGAAATAATAAAAATTACTATGTCAAACGATTCATTATTGAGACCACAACACAGGGAAAACGATTCTCATTTATTACTGAAGTAAGAGGCAGTAAAATGCTTCTTGCATCAACACATATAATTCCATCTATAGAACTGACCACAAAGTTAAAATCTGGCGATAAGAAAGTTGAAGTTGTTAATCTGACAGAATTCATTGATGTTAAAGGTTGGAAGAGTATTGGAAATAAAATCTGTGGAAAAGAATTCCATAAAGCCAAATTATTAAAACCTATCGAACCTGAGGAACAAACAAAACCTCAAGAAGCTGAAAATCAGAATAACGAATCTAAAAAAATGATCGCTGTCAAAAAAGAGAAAAAATCAGATGACACGATAACAGAACAAAAAGTTGAGTCAGAGAAACCCGATGTAAAAATTAAAAAAACACCTAAAAATTCAGTAAAAAAAGAGGATAACACTGATTTGGATTCAAAAAAAATGCATCCTGATAGCCCACCATCAAAAGTGGTACAAAAAAAATCGCCACCAAAAACTAAGTCTTCAAATAAAGATGAGGATGATGAAGCTAAAACGTTTACGAGTGGTGATCAAATCAGCTTATTATGACCAGGACTAAATCTCAAATCACATTTCGATCGATTGTTTCTAAACACCTAATTATCTCGATTCTCACTACCTTAATTATTGGAATCGTTTACACGATTCGAAAAAATCAACCCATAACAGCTAATCAAAACCTACTGATTTTCGAGTTTATTCTCCCCCTGGTGGCTATTTCGTCATTTGTGGCTAGTCATTTTTTTTCAAAAAAGAAATTATCTAGTTTAAACAAACAAGCTTCATTAAATGAAAAATTATCCCTGTTTAAAGAAGTAAAAATAATACAATGGATTAGTCTATTTGGATCAGTCATACTTGCCTCAATTGGGTTTTTAATCTCAGCTCGACAAAATCTACTACTCTATGCTATGTTGATTGGTGTTATGATTTTATACTACCGACCTGTAAAAGGACGTATCGGTGAAGATTTGGATTTAACCGCAGAAGAATTAGATTCATTATCATCTAAAGAGAACACCTAACCATTCGTTCTCATCTTTGTTAAACATTAGTAATCATGCCTAAAAGTCAGCCTAATCCATACATTATCCTTGGACTACTCGCCATCATTTGGGGAAGTTCGTTCATTCTTATGAAAGAAGGTTTGAAATTTTATTCCAGTTATCAAATCGCAGCCATGCGAATTAGCTTCTCAGGACTGGCTCTTCTTCCATTTGTAAATTGGAAGAAATTAAATATTAAAACAAGCGATTATAAATACTTTATAATTAGTGGTTTTTTAGGAAGTGCTATACCGGCATTTTTATTTCCCCTTGCCCAAACACGGATATCCAGTTCATTAGCAGGTGCCATTAATGGTTTAACACCATTATTTGCTCTAATAATTGGTATAATATTTTTAGGTGTAAAATTCAGCAGACTAAAAGCCGTTGGAGTAATATCAGGACTTGCTGGTGCTGTATTTTTAATTATAGGACAAGACATCCAATTTGAATTTAGTCATGTCGTAATGGCAATGATTGCCTCTCTTTGTTATGGAATTAACGTCAACATCATTAAGCAAAAACTTAATAACTATCCCCCACTATTGGTTGCAGCTCTTCCTTTGGCAATCATATCTATACCTGGATTTGCTGTTTTAGGGTACTTGGGATTGAATATTGATCCGAAAAACATGCAGTTCATTTACTCGTCCAGTGCAACCCTCATATTGGCCATTATAGGTACGTCTATCAGTTTGATTATGTTTAACAGACTAATTCAACAAACTAATACGGTATTTGCCACCTCTGTCACTTATCTTATTCCAATAGTTGCACTCTTTTGGGGACTTTTCGACCATGAGCAGATATTATTTAATCACTTTATTGGTCTAGCATTTATTCTTGGAGCTATTTGGATTATACGAGTGGATAAATAGTTCTTTGGCATACCCAACTAAACTATAAATAATCAGTTACCCACATTAACAGTTAAAAAAAACCATTTCTTATTGATAAGTTTTGATTGTAAAATTTGTCTTTACTTGTAGATTTAGAGTTAATTTGAACTTTATTAAAAGCAAAATGAAATTTATAGTAAATACTAATCAACTGCTCAATAAGCTTCAAAGTGTCAGTGGAACCATTGTATCAAAACCAGTCATTCCCATATTAGATCACTTTTTATTTGATATTACTGATAAAAAATTAACCATTACAGGTACAGACCTGGAGACAACAATGAGTACTTCTATGGATGTTCAATCCGAGGAAAATATTCGAATTGCTGTTCCATCTAAAATGTGTATTGATACACTAAAGGCACTACCAAACCAACCTGTCACCTTCACTATATCTCTTGATAAAAATACGATTGAACTAAAATCCGAATTTGGAAGATATAAGCTAATTGGACAAAATGCAGACGATTTTCCCAAAATACCAGAATCAAATGCAGAGAATAGCTTCAACATTCCATCCGGTGTATTATCAAGCAGTATTGCCCAAACTATCTTTTCCTCAGGCAATGACGAATTAAGATTAAGCCTCACAGGCGTATATGTTCAGTTGTACAAAGACAATGCTGTTTTTGTAGCCACTGATGCAAACCGATTAGTAAAAGTTGAAAGAACAGATGTTACACCAGGCGTTGAAACAAGTTTTATTCTTCCTAAAAAAGCACTCAACATACTTAAATCTAACTTACCACAAGATGATTCCACAACACAAGTGGATTTCAATGAAAGTAATGCGTTTTTCTCATTTGGCGACGTGAGTCTTATTTGTCGCTTAATCGACGAACGATATCCTGATTATAGAGCTGTAATCCCAGAGGAAAATCCAAATAAGTTAACAATTAATAGAACTGATTTCCTCAACTCCGTAAAGCGAATTAGTATATTTGGAAACAAAACGACTAACCAAATCAACATCAAAATCACAGGAAGTGAATTAACAATTCATGCAGAGGACATTGATTTAAGTAATGAAGCTGTCGAACGTTTAGGTTGTGATTATTCAGGAGAAGATATGGAAATTGGGTTTAATTCAAGGTTATTGATTGAAATGCTTCAAAATTTGAATACTCCAAACATTAATATAGAACTTTCTTCACCAAGTCGAGCAGGCATAATATTACCAAGTGAAAATATAGAAAATGAAAATCTGCTTATGTTACTTATGCCTATGATGATTGCTGGTAATTCCTAAGTAATTGTAATATTATTGTCACGTAATTGTCAGATTAATCATATTGCATCTAATTAGAAATAATCAAAACTATATTTGAATTTAGACTCTAATAAAGTCTGAAAAGCCAATCTAAGGCCTCAGTTCCAGGAGCTGAGGCTTTTATTTTTAAAAAAATTGATTTGCTCAATCAATACAACAAAATAGCTCACTTTTATACAATCCTTTCTAAACTTGTTTTTGGTGATAAACTCCATAAAATCCAACAAGAACTAATCACTCAGTTACCCACCGAAGGCAAATTATTAATCCTTGGTGGTGGCAACGGAGAAATATTACCATTAATTTACAAGCACGCTCCTCAACTATTTATTAATTATGTGGAGGCAAGTTCAACAATGATTAGATTGGCCAAAAAGAAAGCACCAGATCAGCAAAAAATTAAATTTCATCATATGGATGTATTAGATTACAGTCATAAACACGACCAAATCTATTCAGGTTTTTTTCTCAATTTATTTCATGAAAAACACATTAAACAAATAATTAAAAAATTTGAAAAATCCAATCAGACCAAATGGTATGTGGCTGATTTCCAAATAAATGAAAATACAAAAAATCGTTTATTTAGGATTATTCAACTGAAGTTAACCATCTTATTTTTCAGGTTGACTACACAACACACAATTAAACATTTGCCTGATATTTGTTTGGTATTTTCATGTAGTGGCTATTCTAAAAAAAATAGATCCTCTTCATTTGTCTTTTGGGAAGTTTTAAAAAATAATCACTAAATCAAATTTAAAATCAATCTATCCAATCAATAGATGATTATACCTATTTCAAAATTAGTACCTTTGCACTAGATAAAAGCTATGGCAGAGTATAAATTGATTATGCCCAAAATGGGTGAGAGTATTGCTGAAGCTACCATCATTTCATGGCTTAAAAATGAGGGAGATGCTATCGATGTAGATGAGGCAGTCTTGGAAATTGCAACAGATAAAGTAGATAGTGAAGTGCCTAGTATGGAAGCTGGTACACTCTCCAAAAAACTTTTCAATGAAGGTGATGTAGTTAAGGTAGGTGAACCCATAGCCATTATCAATACTGCAGGAGAACAAACCACACCAACAATTGAGATGATCGAAGAACCTGCTCCTGCTGTTGAAGCAATCGAAAAAAATATTGAAGTAGCTCAAAAAGTTGTTACCTCTGAGCCTATCATCAAAAATGGCAGTAGCAATAAATTTTACTCACCATTAGTAATGAATATTGCTAAAACTGAAGGAATTTCTCCTGCCCAACTCGAGACCATTTCAGGTACTGGTCAAGATGGAAGAGTAACTAAAAAAGATATTCTAGCATATATTGAAAAAGGACAAAATCCGCCAACTCCTCAAGTTCAACCAGAAACATTAACAATTCCAAATACTAGTAATGCAAAATCCACAAATTCAACAGAGTTAAAAGACATTTCATTACAACCAGGTGATGAGCTTATCGAGATGAATCGTATGCGTAAGCTTATCGCAGACCACATGGTGATGAGTAAACATACTTCTCCTCATGTTACCTCATTTGTGGAGGCAGATGTGACCAATCTGGTTAATTGGAGAAACAAAATTAAAACCGAATTTAAAGCTAGAGAAGGCGAAAATTTCACCTTCACACCCATATTCATAGAGGCGATTGTAAAAGCAATCAAAGATTTCCCAATGATAAATGTATCTGTGAGTGGAAACCAAATCATCAAACGAAAAAACATTAATATCGGTATGGCAGCAGCACTTCCAAGTGGTAATCTTATAGTTCCAGTAATCAAAAATGCTGATTTTATGAATCTTACTGGTTTAGCAAAAACAGTCAATGATCTGGCTACAAGAGCACGTGCAAACAAACTATCACCTGATGAAATACAAGGAGGTACCTACACCGTTACCAATGTAGGTACTTTTGGAAATGTACTAGGAACACCAATTATCAACCAACCTCAAGTAGCCATAATGGCTATGGGTGCTATTATTAAGAAACCAGCTGTTATTGAAACTGAACACGGAGACTTAATTGGTATCCGACACAAGATGTTTTTGTCTCACTCCTATGATCATCGAGTAGTTGATGGAGCTTTAGGAGGTATGTTTGTGAGAAGAGTTGCAGACTATCTAGAAGAATGGGACGTTAGCCGAGAGGTATAATAGAATTGGATCATGAAAAGCGTTATCCTCATTCCTTGTCGATTAGAATCTACTCGTTTTCCTAATAAACCACTTGCTAAAATCTTGAATAAACCCATGATTCAATGGGTGTACGAAGCTGCTGAAAAAAGTGATGCAACTGATGTTTTTGTAATTACAGATAGTAAAGAAATCATTCAAAATGTAGAATCATTTGATGGACAAGTAATTCGCACCACCACCGAACCTCAAAATGGAACGGAACGATGTGAAGAAGCCATTGAAATTCTCCATTCAAATGGTAATGAATATGATGTAATTATAAATATTCAAGGCGATGAACCCCTTATAAAACCTCAAGATATTAACAGACTTCTCTATTTATTTGAAGAAGAAGATATCGATATTGCCACCTTCATCCAACCCATTTTAAATGAGGATGACTATCTCAGTCCAAACGTTGTTAAAGCTATACCCACATCGTTCGACGAAGGGTTTTGTGATGTATGTTATTTCAGTAGATCCCCCATTCCGCATATGAATAGTTTCAAAGAAAACATTGCTTTTAAGCATATTGGAATATACGGTTTCACTGCAACAGCTTTTGAAGAAATAAAAAACTTGGAGCCCACCATTTTAGAGGAAAATGAACGACTAGAACAACTTCGTTGGTTACAAAATCACTTGGTGATCTCAGCAATTGTCTCTGAAAATAAGTTGCATGGTGTTGATACTCAAGCGGATTTGCTTGCTGTTGAAAACATATTGAAATCCCAAAAATAAGGATTGACTATTTAAAGCTTGGTTTAAACTACTTTCGTATACCGTACATTAACGGAAGAGTATTACGCAAAATTTAAGCGTTTTGAATCTCCTTTATGGACACCAATAGCTTAAATTAAATGGACACAAAATACGTATTTGTTACCGGTGGTGTAACCTCTTCATTAGGCAAAGGAATCATCTCTGCCTCACTCGCAAAGCTTCTCCAAAGACGCGGTTATCGAGTAACTATTCAAAAGTTTGACCCCTATCTCAATGTTGATCCAGGAACAATGAATCCCTATGAGCACGGTGAATGCTATGTGACAGATGACGGTGCTGAGACGGATCTAGATCTAGGCCACTACGAACGTTTTTTGAATGTACCTACCTCACAAGCTAACAATGTAACTACCGGACGTGTATATCAAACTGTAATTGAAAACGAACGTGAGGGTAAGTATTTAGGTAAAACCGTACAAATAATTCCCCATGTTACGGACGAAATTCAACGAAGGATGAAAATCCTGGGCAATAGCGGTGAGTATGATATTGTAATCACAGAGCTTGGTGGCACTGTCGGTGATATCGAATCGCTTCCATATGTAGAATCGGTAAGACAACTGAAAAGAAAATTAGGTTCAGATGACTCCGTCGTTATTCATCTTACTTTGATTCCTTATTTGTCTGCTGCTGGAGAATTAAAAACTAAACCAACGCAACATTCGGTGCAAAAACTTTTAGAAGCGGGTGTTCAACCTGATATTCTCGTATGTAGAACAGAACATAAGCTCACCACTGAAGTACGAAAAAAGATTTCGCTATTCTGTAATGTCAATCAAAATGCTGTGATTGAGAGTATTGACGTGGAAACCATTTATGATGTTCCACTGATGATGGAAAAGGAGAAGCTTGATAAGGTAGTTCTGGCAAAACTACGGATGCCTACTAGCACCGAAGCTAATTTAGAAAACTGGAAAAACTTCCTATTCAAACTCAAACATCCCAAGAATGAGGTTAATATTGGGCTCATAGGTAAATATGTAGAACTTCCAGATGCATATAAGTCTATCAATGAAGCGTTTATTCATGCAGGTGCCGAAAATGAATGTAAGGTAAATCTCTCCCATCTATCCTCTGAAAATATTACTTCAAGTAATGTTAAAGAGCGATTAAAAGACTTAGATGGAGTATTGGTAGCACCAGGGTTTGGAGATCGAGGTATAGAGGGTAAAATAACCACCATTAAATATCTAAGAGAACATAAAATACCCTTTTTTGGTATTTGTTTAGGTATGCAATGTGCAGTGATTGAATTTGCTCGAAACGTAGTCGGTCTTGCAAAGGCTCATAGTACAGAAATGGCCAAAACAAGCCATCCTGTAATTGACTTAATGGATAGCCAAAAAGAGGTGAGTAAAAAAGGCGGAACTATGCGTTTAGGTGCTTATAAGTGTAAATTGGAAAAAGGTTCTCGATCATTTGTTGCCTATGGAAAGCAAGTTATTTCTGAACGTCACCGTCATCGTTATGAATTTAATAACGAATACCTTCATGATTTTGAAACCAATGGTATGATGGCTACTGGTATTAATCCAGATAACAATCTAGTGGAAGTTGTTGAAATTCCGAATCACCCTTGGTTTGTTGGGGTGCAGTATCATCCAGAGTTAAAGAGTACTGTAGATGAACCACACCCGCTATTTGTTCGCTTTGTCAAAGCAGCCATTGAGAATAACGTCAAAAAATAATATTTTTCTAAATAAAGGTTACTTTTAGAGTCTAATGTTATGCATTTAGTAAATCAATAAAGCCTCTGAAAAACAGAGGCTATTGTACCCAGAGCCGGGGTCGAACCGGCACGCCTTGCGGCATCGGTGTTTGAGACCGACGCGTCTACCAATTCCGCCATCTGGGCATATTGATTTTAAAGTTATGCGAATTTATCTAGACTTTCTCGCAATCGCAACACATATTTTTGTTTTAAATAACGATTTCTGATTTGTTCAAGAATAGCTTTGATTTCTTGAGATGAGTTATCTTTTAGTCTATCAAATTCGATAGAAAATGATTGTATCTGATTTTCTAAATCCTCTCCTATCGCTTGTATTTTGGATTTTAATTCCTTCATTTTTTCTAAATCAAAATCAAACTGTAAATCCATTATTGACTCGTTGATATCCATCATCTCCACCAAAAAATCTTGTGGTATTTCGTTTTTGGATTCTTCCAATAATCCATGACGCTTTAGAATATACTCCAATCGTGAGTCAAACTTACTTAAAACCTTGAATGCTTGATTATTAAGACTGGTTTGCTCCATAGCATCGGCATACTTCTCTTTATCATTCACATAAAAATCGGGATGATTTTGCTTGGATTTTAATAGAAATTTAGATTTTAAAGCACCTTCATCAATGAAGAACTTTTGAGGGATCTCATAATAATCAAAATAATCAACAGCCATCTAGCCAAAAAATGCATTAAAGAAATCAATAAAAATGATGAAACCCATCAAACCAAAGAGAATCACCATTCCTACGATTTGGAAGTAATACATCACTTTTTCTGGCAAAGGTTTACCTCGTAGCATTTCTACCAATAAAAAGAGTACATGCCCTCCGTCCAAAGCAGGGATAGGTAGTAAATTCATAAATGCTAAAATAAAGGACAACATTCCAGTGATACTCCAAAATCTTCTCCAATCCCATTCTGCCCCAAATATTTTTGCAATTCCAACAGGACCACTAACGGATTTAACAGGATCTAACTTTCCTCGAAACATCTCTCCGAATGCTACAATGTTATCTTTCAATAAAGACACACCTTTGTTATACCCTGCAGGAAATGATTCAAAAAATCCATACTCTGTTCGTTGCAAATCATCTGAATACTGTGCAAGATTAGACACCTGTATTCCAATCATACCCAATGAATCTACATTAGTTGAAACGGTCATTAAACTTCCATTTCTAAGGACTTTTAAATTAGCTATTTTATCCCTGTATAGACTTAAGGCATCTTTCAATTGATCAAAAAATTGAACATTTATTGTATCAATACCTACTATTTTGTCATTGGGTAATAATCCTGCTTTTTGGGCATTACCATCTGGGGCAGTCCCACCAATGATAGACTCTAATCTTAACGAGAAAAAAGCAAGTTTACCTTTGCTTTCTAAAACATGTGTTCGTAATGAATCTGATATAGGCACTAAAACAGTTGCACCATCTCGAACAACACCGTAATTAAGTCCATCAACAATGTATGCACTTGAGTTAATCAGATCTCTGAATTTTTCGACTTCTTGTCCGTTTATTGACACTATTTTATCCCCAGTTTCAAAACCAGCAGCCTTTCCAAGATCTGTTACAACTACTCCCCCTTTTTCGATTACTTTGGCATTCGGAAGCCATGTTTCACCATAGTAGAACATAGAAAGTGCAAAAATGAGTACACCCAGTATAAAATTAATCGTAACCCCACCGATCATTACAATTAATCTTTGCCATGCAGGTTTACTCCTAAACTCATAATCTTGTGGCTCAGATGCTAATTGCTCTTTGTCCAGACTCTCATCAATCATACCAGTGATCTTAACATAACCACCTAAAGGCAACCATCCTATACCCCACTCTGTTTCTCCTATTTGCTTACTAAATAGCTTTGCACCCCATGCATCAAAAAAAATAAAGAACTTTTCTACGCGTATTCCAAAACTTCTAGCAGCAATGTAGTGCCCCCATTCATGTAATGATACGAGTATTGCGAGGGCTAGTATCAACTGACCAGCCATGATAATTGTTCCCATGATTTATCTTAAAATTTTAGGTTGCGAAAATAATCTTTTATCCAGTAAGTTGATTTGCTAAATCTAGTCTTTCGTTAACATAACGAAATTATCCGTTAAATATGTAAATTAACCCTTTATTTTGAATGAAGTAGATTCTAAAAATTTTAGGGGTACATCCTCTTTTCGGATATTTACTTCCCAAATTTCATTTGAATACTTAAGTTTTAATTTATCCCAAATTGCCTTGCAAGCGGACTCAATCAACATATGCTCCTCTTCCATGGTATCTAGGATAACTTGATGCACCATTTCATAATTAATACTCTGGTCTAAATGGTCAAAATCGTGGTTAGCTTCAAGGATTTTATAAATATGCACAGAGATTACATACATCCCTCCAAGCTTTCGTTCAGATTCATACCACCCGTGGTTAGCCTTAACTCTAACGTTATCAATACTTAATATTGATTCTATAGTATTATTCATTGTCGTCTATATTGCTTTTAATTTTACATTTGCAAAGTTAGGTTAAAATAAAATGACCAAAGAAGAATTAAGCCACTTAAAAGAAATCAAAAAAGGTCAAGATTCATATGACCACCCAGACTTCTACAATCTGGACGATTTATTCAGTGAAGAACACCTACTGGTTAGAGACAGTGTGCGTTCATATGTTAAAAAGGAACTATCACCAATTATTGAGGATTGTGCTCAAAGAAATTATTTCCCTAGCCATATTGTCAAACAATTAGGTGATGTGGGTTGCTTTGGGCCTCAAATACCAGTTGAATATGGAGGAGGTGGACTAGACTACATAAGTTATGGTCTAGCCATGCAAGAACTAGAACGCTGTGATAGTGGCATCCGATCTACAGCAAGTGTTCAGGGATCGTTAGTTATGTACCCCATCCATAAGTTTGGTAGTGAGGAACAAAAAAGAAAATACCTACCTAAATTAGGTAGTGGCGAAATGCTTGGATGTTTTGGTCTTACCGAACCAGATCACGGTTCGAACCCTAATGGGATGACAACAAACTTCAAAGAAGATGGTGACCATGTAATACTTAATGGTGCAAAAATGTGGATTAGCAATGCACCAGAAGCTGATTTAGCTGTAGTATGGGCAAAAAATGAAGAAGGAATTGTAAAAGGGATCATAGTAGAACGAGGTATGGAAGGTTTTACAACTCCCGAAACACATAATAAATGGAGCTTACGTGCAAGTTGTACAGGTGAACTTGTTTTTGATTGTGTTAGAGTACCTAAAGAAAATATTTTACCTGGGGTATCCGGATTGAAAGGTCCACTCACTTGTCTTAATTCGGCTAGATATGGCATTAGTTGGGGTGCATTAGGAGCTGCGATGGATTGTTACGAAAGTGCTCGAAAATATGCAGCAGAACGAATCCAATTTGGAAAACCAATCAGTGGTTTCCAACTCCAACAAAAAAAGCTTTCAGAAATGCTAACAGAAATCACTAAAGCTCAACTTGTATGCTGGCGGCTAGGAAATTTAATGAATGAAGGAAAAGCTACTCCAGCCCAAATTTCACTTGCTAAAAGAAACAATGTTGAAATAGCAATTCAAATTGCCCGTGAAGCACGTCAAATGCATGGAGGAATGGGAATAACTGGAGATTATCCCGTCATGAGACATATGATGAACCTAGAAAGTGTCATTACCTATGAGGGTACTCATGATATACATTTACTCATCTTGGGAATGGAAATCACAGGCGAGAATGCATTTATTTAGAATTCTTTTCATTTTTTTTCTTGCTGGTATGTGGGGTTGTAAATCTCAATCCAGTCTGCCATCTAATTATACTATTCAACCAGTAATGCTTCACTTATCTAAAGTTGATCAACCTGATTCTATTGGTTTTAATATTATTACATCTTTTCACAAACTTTTGTATAAACGAATTCAAAATGGAGACATCGCAATATGGCAGTCTAGCAAGAAAAAAGTTTTAATTAATAAAATCCAATTCCTGGATCTTGAAGAACTCTCAAATACAAATTTTGTAGATAATAACGATTTATTTATTCATGAATATTGGCAACTTATTGGAAATAAATTTGATTTTTGGGTTAAAGGATTCTCATTCATTGGTCATTCAAAAACTGGCAAACCAATATCATACGGATTTGTTGATGCAGCAGATGTAATAAGCTTACTTAAAAATATGAGAATCCCTACAACTTATCAAGGGCCAGCAGATATGAATTTTTGGAATGCTATACATTCTAAATCATTTGATTTTAATGTTGTACAATTTGGAAAACTAGATTTTAAACGAAATCCTGAGTTATCAGTTTTAATCAAAAATCAGGCATGTTACAGTAAGAAAGTAAGACGAGATTTCTATACCCCTGAATCATCAAAGAGAGTAAGGTATAAAATTATCCCTCCATCCATCAATAGTAATGAAGAAAATAGTAACGTCTATTCTGAGATAGAAAAAAGTATAAATAACAATAAGCAAGTTATTCTTAACATAAATAATGATTCTATCAAACCTCAGGACATGTTCAAATTATGGACTGTCAATTCAATTAGAGTAACTGAAAAATGGAGCACGTATAAAAACATACCTCATCAGGAACTTGAGAATATAAAAATAGAACTGAATGGTAAGAATTACAGTTTAAGTAATCAACAAATCGAGGAATTGGGTTTATCCATCAACTTACAAGGTATCTCTGAATACTTGAGTGAGAAAAATTTCGATTTAATCATAGAGAAAATTAATGATGAGAACATACCCCCACAAAAATCTGAGGCTATGTATAAAAAACTTCTGCAAATCATCTAAAAAAAATGACATCAATTAAATTTGGAACTGACGGATGGCGAGCTATTATCGCTAAAGAATTCACAACAGACAATGTTGCTCGTGTAGCATATGCAACTGCATTATGGATAAAAGAAAATACAGATAACCACTCTGCTGTTGTTGGATTTGACTGTAGATTTGGAGGGAAATTATTTTCTGAAACAACTATTTCAATATTCATTAGTGAAGGTATAACCGTTTATACATCAGATTCTTTTGTTTCAACCCCAATGGTATCACTTTCCACTTTGAAGCATAAAGCCTATACTGGGATTGTAATTACCGCCAGTCATAATCCCCCTTCATACAACGGATTTAAAATAAAAGCTCATTATGGTGGACCAGCCATTCAATCAGAAATCAATGCTGTTGAGGCTAAAATTCCAAAAGAATTCACACCTAAAATTATCCCATTTGATGAATTAAAAAAACACGATTTAGTTCAAATGATTGATATGGAACAAGAATATATTGATCATGTCAAAAAACACTTTGATATAGAGAAAATTAACTCATGTGGTTTAAATTTTGGCTACGATGCAATGTATGGTGCTGGACAAAATATAATTAGACGACTAATCCCAAACGCAATACTTCTTCATGCAGAACATAATCCAAGTTTTGAAGGTCAAGCTCCTGAACCTATTGCAAGAAATCTAAAAGCATTTTCAAAGCTTATCTCTGAAACAGACATTTCTAGTGGTCTAGCAACTGACGGAGATGCAGATCGAATTGGATTATTTGATGAAAATGGGAAATTTGTGGACTCCCACCACATCATTTTACTTTTAATTCGATACCTCGTTGAATTCAAACAAGAAAAAGGGAATGTATATACTAGCTTTAGTTGTACATCCAAGATAAAATCAATTTGTGATCATTATGGTCTTGAACACCACGTTACCAAAATAGGCTTCAAGTATATCTGTGAAGAGATGATTTCTAACCCTACGCTATTGGGAGGTGAAGAAAGTGGAGGGATAGCCGTAAGCTCACATATACCCGAAAGAGATGGTATTTGGATGGGACTTATTCTATGGGAATATATGGCGAATACTGGAAAATCATTAAATACCTTGATTCAAGAAGTATATCAAATAACTGGTTCTTTTGCTATGGATCGGTATGACTTACATGTACCAGAAAGTCAAAAACTGGATATAATTAATCAATGTAAAGAGAAATCTTACAGCCAATTTGGTAATTACCCAGTAACTGGTCATGAGGATATTGATGGATATAAATTTTTACTTAATGAAGATAATTGGGTAATGATTCGACCAAGTGGAACAGAGCCAGTCCTTAGAGTATATGCACAAGCAGATAATGTAAATGAAGTGAAACAAATTCTTGATGCCACAAAAGAAACCATACTGGCTTAGATTATCTATCATCCCACTTATGTGCTTGTTGTTCAATGATTCAAGTAATGCACAAGATTCATTGAAATTTCAGCAACGTAAAAAATTTATAATAGTTGCTAATTCACTTGCCTACAGTTCACTCATGGTTGGTCTTAACGAATTGTGGTACAAGGACTATCCAAGATCAACGTTTCATTTATTCAATGATAACAATCAATGGCTTCAGATGGATAAAGTTGGTCATTTATATGCTTGTTATTATGAAGGATTAGCTGGAATTGAGATGATGAAATGGGCTGGTTATTCCAAAAAGGAATATTCTTTAATTGGTGGTGCTTATGGTTTATTTATTCAAACTGGAGTAGAAATATTTGACGGATTTTCTGAGGAATGGGGAGCTAGTCCAGGCGATATGACAGCTAACATAATTGGAGCAGGATTAGCAATGTCCCAAAGTTATTTTTGGGATGAACAACGATGTATTGTAAAATATTCTTATACTTCTTCCAACTACCCCAAATATCGCCCTGAGGTATTGGGGAAAAGCCATATAGAACAACTTATCAAAGACTATAATGGACAGACTTATTGGCTTAGTTGCAATGTTAAATCTTTTTTTTCTGAGACTAATTGGCCCAGTTGGCTTAACTTAGCAATTGGTTATGGAGCTGATGGAATGATAGGTGGTAATAATAATATTTTTCGTCGCGATGGATTGGTTAATGACTATACAAGTATTCATCGAAAAAGACAATTTTATTTATCTCCTGACATAGATTTATCGAGAATACAATCAAAAAACAAGCTTGTTAAGTCGCTATTGATAATTTTAAACAGCCTCAAATTTCCAATGCCAACTATAGAATACAATACCGAAAGTGGATTAGAGGGACACTGGATTAAATTTTAGATCAAAGTTTTCTTAAATTGGTACCATTTTTTTTTCGATCATCAAATATCATCTTATACCGCCGCCAGATTCCTTTCTCAAATTTGAGATAATCATATGTACCATCTGGGACATAATTTTGATAAATACCTTTCATCATGGGGTTAATGGGAACTAAATTAGAGAATATAATTGCATCCTCAAAGTCATCATATCTACATAACATTGCAGCACGATCATTAAAATCGAAAATTATCCTCGACTGTAAATCTCCATCAAAGTCAAAAATCTCTTCACCAAAATTGGGCTGTCCCTCTTCATTAAACCATAATACATCGATAATCTTTCGATTGGTTTTATCATCTTGACCATCCCACCCGAAAGTAATGTAATAGTCTTGTTTTTTCCATCGGTAATGATGAACTTGATAAACAAGAGCTCCCATCCAATGCCGATTATCAAATTGGCCATAGAAAATATCCTTGTTATAATCTGAACTGTCATATAGCCCATATAATTCAAGGCTATCAGGATTGTTCATCTGAATGGCACCAAAATACATGTATTTTCCACTATCCAAGAGGAGGTTCCATGTAAAAATTCTGAACGTACCATCATCTGAACGAATACTGGAAACCGTTTTCAATAAATCAAATTCGTAATCAAATGAATTGGGTATTTGTAGTGTATTTTTGAGGGTTTCAATAAAATAGTAACAACTAGTTATGCGTTCAACCTTATCAGACCCATTAATTATATTATAGCTCAGTCCCTCTAATTGGTACTCATAATTTCTGATCGAATCAATGTATGTAGAATCAGACTTTCCAACTTTTAATCGTTGTCCAAAACTCGAAAAGGTTGACAAAAACAAAGTCGTAAAAAATAAACCTAAACAAGACTTCATCACGATATTAGAACTCAAAATTAACTTGATTTATTGTAGTTTTTAAATATTCTTGATGACCATAGCACTCGCACCACCACCACCATTACAAATAGCAGCGGCTCCTATGTCTCCATTGTTTTGTTTGAGCACATGTAATAATGTAACAACAATTCTTGCACCAGAAGCACCTAAAGGATGTCCCATGGATACAGCTCCTCCATTAATATTAACCTTAGAGGGATCTAGATTTAATAATTTATTATTGACTAATCCAACTACTGAAAATGCTTCATTTAGTTCAAAAGCATCTACCTCATCTATTGTACACCCAGCTCGTTCAAGTGCGATAGGCAGAGCAACAGAAGGAGCAGTAGTAAATAACTCTGGTTGATGAGCTGCATCAGCAAAAGACAAAACTTCAGCCATTGGTTTTAGTCCTAACTCCTTTACCTTTTTCTCACTAGCAAGAATAATACAGGCGGCACCATCATTGATTGTACTTGCATTGGCAGCTGTAACTGTTCCCTCTTTGTCAAATACAGGCCTTAGTTTTGGAATTTTGTCAAAATTTACATTTTTATATTCTTCATCCTCAGTCATCATTATAGGATCGCCTTTTCTTTGTGGAATGGGCACAGGAACAACTTCTTCAGTGAACTTACCTGAATCCCATGATTCTGCAGTTTGCTTGTATGAGTTAACAGCAAAATTATCTTGTTCCTCCCTAGTGATATCATATTTCTTAGCTGTAAGATCAGCAGCAGTTCCCATCATATACTGATTATAAACGTCACGGAGACCATCATATGCAAGACCATCAATGGCTTTAAAATCTCCATATTTATGTCCCATCCTAGAGTTTGGGATGTAATGCGGAACTTGACTCATATTTTCCATACCACCAGCTACAATAATTTCATTATGACCCAGCATAATTGAAGAAGCACCTAATGCAATGGATTTCATTCCACTAGCACATACTTTATTGACAGTTGTACATGGAGTAGACTCTGGCAAACCAGCTAATATTGCAGCTTGTCTCGCTGGAGCCTGTCCAACACCAGCTTGCAATACATTTCCAAAATAAACCTCATCAATATCAGATGAATTTATACCTGATTTTGAAATCGCTCCCTTGATTGCTGTTGCACCCAATTTTGGTGCAGAAACACTTCTTAACATGCCATTAAAACTACCCATGGGAGTTCTAACTGCTGCTACTATATATACTCGCTTCATATTAGTCGCGAAAATAAATGAATTACCGAATAGAATCAGAAAATTTGTTGCCTAACACCTACACGAACACCTGTTGAGTACTGATTTTGTTCAACTGAATAAGAATCTGAAAAAGTAGAACTTAGATTGAATTTAAAATGAGGGTTAAAGGTAAGTTCAATGCGTTCTGTGAGATTTTGGATTAGGTCTATACCCATACTAACTCCTATTCCACTATCATTTATGATATCATCCTCATCATTAAACCAGTAATAATAATCTGTATCAAAATCATACAACAATGCGTTTACTTGATATACTTTTTGATAATATGCACCAAGATCTAAAGAAATTTTAGCCTTGTCAAATTTTGATATAGTATACCGAGCACCAAATGGAATCTCAAAATATTTATAACGATTTGTAAAAGGTATGTTGTTAGTATTTTCATCTATTTCTATTGAACAATAAGTGGGTTGCCTATCGTGAAATTCAGCATAACAATAATTGGGATTATTCTCATCAATTGAGGTTACAAGAATTTGTTCACCATAGCCCGAAATGTGTAAACCTGAGTAAATACTAAATTTATCATTAATTTGCTTACCAATGTCTATGCCAAAAGAGTATGAAGTAATAGCTTTATCTAGCGAATTTCTTTTTTCTTCTGTTAATCCACCTGTGGTGTAAACTCGATTCTGTTCCTCAGCCATACCATTAACCTTACTTGCATCGATGTTAAATGTTCTGTAGCTGTATGAAGGAGAAAAGTTAATACCCCAATAAATTTTTCCCTTTTTTGGGACCATGTCTGGTGAGATCAAGCTTTCACTTTTTAACCTGTGAATATATTTAGAATGCAAATTATTGCTAATGAGTGAATTTATATCAATATGATCGATTCTATCAAGAGTGTTTACAATTGTTTTAAACTTGGGGGAAGTTGACTTAATTTCTTGCTCAAATACCTCTTCAATTACTTCTTTTTTTCTTGATTTCAATATGGGAATTATCAATTCATCACTTCTTTCATTAAGTATTGAAGACGAATCTTGTGCCCGGATGACATTTGAGTATGATACTTCTTTTGTATGGTCTTTCTGAACTATTTCATCTGAGGACCATAACCTACCAATATCCATACTAAAACCTTTGAAAGATTTTCCAGTAATCCATACATAAGTCTGATAACCTAATAAACTCAAACCAATGGTAATAGCTGGGACTAATAGTAAACTCATCCAAGTTGAGTTATTGTTATTGCCATTGATTTCTTGACCCATTTCAATAAAAATTAAACAAATTTAATTTTTTAAGTTCTTATTGTAATCAAGAACCAATACTTTGACATAAAAATGATTTTTCAATACAATTACTATGGCTGAAGTCTTGATACAGCCCAAGATTTGTTCTCAAGAGTAAATAGTATTCTATCGTGTAAACGATTAGGTCTTCCCTGCCAGAATTCAATTTGATAAGGAGCTACAGCAAATCCACCCCAATGAGGAGGTCTATTCAATGGATTTGACTTAAAGTTTTGTTCAGCCTCCTTTAACTGATTATCTAAATCTAATCTAGATTTGATTGGTCTACTTTGAATTGATGCCCATGCACCTATCTGGCTTGTTGTTGGTCTAGATTTAAAGTAATTCTCTGACTCCTCAGAGGAAATTATTGTTGCTTTACCTCTAACAATTACCTGTCGTTCGAGATCAACCCAAGGAAATAAAAGTGAGCAGTTCGGATTATTTTTCAGTTGTTGCCCCTTGTGACTATTATAATTGGTAAAAAAGACAAACTCATCTTTTCTTAAATCCTTCAAGAGTACTATTCTACTATCTGGTTTATCGCCATCTATTGATGATAATATCATAACATTAGGCTCCAATATTTTTGAATTTAACGCATCTGTAAACCAACGTCTAAACTGTATAAATGGGTCATGAGATATGTTATCTTCAATAAGTTCTCCTTTGATATAATCTTGTCTAAGGTCTTTCACTATCTTTTAAATAAATTGGCTCCACCTCGAAGCCCTTTCTTATTCATTGCTTTCATCATTTTTCGCATTTCATCAAATTGCTTTACCAATTTGTTGACCTCAGCTGTTGAATTTCCACTTCCAAGAGCAATTCTCTTTTTTCTACTACCGTCAAGTACATTTGGATTTTGTCTTTCTAAGTTTGTCATACTCTGGATAATTGCCTCTACCCCTTTAAAACTGTCATCATTAATATCAACATTCTTAATAGCTTTTCCTACACCTGGTATCATACCCATCAAATCTTTAATATTTCCCATTTTCTTAATTTGATTAAGTTGCTTTAAAAAGTCATCAAAATCAAATTGATTTTTACGCATCTTCTTTTGAAGTGCGGCAGCTTCAGCTTGATCAAAATTTTCTTGTGCTTTTTCTACAAATGAAACAATATCACCCATCCCAAGAATTCTATTAGCCATTCGATCTGGATGGAAAACATCTAAAGCTTCCATTTTTTCACCTGTACTGACAAACTTAATAGGTTTATTTACAACAGACTTTATTGATATGGCCGCTCCACCTCGGGTATCACCATCTAATTTGGTAAGGACTACTCCGTTAAAATCAAGCTTATCATTGAATGCTTTAGCTGTATTAACTGCATCTTGTCCCGTCATAGAATCTACAACAAATAGAATTTCTTGTGGGGTAAGCTCATTTTTTAGACTTCCTATCTCATTCATCATAGCCTCATCAATGCTCAACCGACCAGCAGTATCAACAATAACGACATTATGTTGATGAACTTTGGCAAACTTAACAGCCTCTTTGGCTATTTCTATAGGATTTTTACTCTCTTCATTTGCAAAAACGTTAACTCCAACTTGTTCTCCTAGAACTTTAATTTGATTAATTGCTGCGGGTCTATACACATCACAAGCGACCAAAAGCGGATTCTTTCCTTTACTCTTTAGATGAGCAGATAATTTACCAGAGAATGTAGTTTTACCAGAACCTTGAAGTCCTGCAATAAGAATTACAGAAGGATTCCCAGATAAATTAATTGGTCTGGTTTTGCCACCTAATAACTCTTTAAGTTCATCGTTAACTATTTTAGTCATTAATTGACCTGGAGAAACACTTGTTATTACATTCTGACCGATTGCCTCTTTTTTGATTTTATTAGTAAAATCTTTTGCTATTTTATAACTTACATCAGCATCTACTAATGCTCTACGAATTTCTTTAACTGACTCAGCAATATTAAGCTCAGTAAGTTTTGCGTGGCCCTTTAAGGTTTTAAATGCACGATCTAAACGACTTGATAAACTATCAAACATATTCTATTACAAATTGCAAATTTATAGATTACCAACTAGCACTAGCACATTATTAAGAATATATTACCTTGAAAAGCATATCTATACCTTTTTCATTAAATATTTTAATAGACAATGACCTAATCTCAACTAATATACATGTCTTATAATATGGGCAATTATTGGGGAATACCATCTGACTTTAAGAACATAAAAAAAATTTGTTCAATTAGTCATAATTTTTAACCTGCACATTGAGTAAAGGCTTTAGAGCCACTTATGACATTTAGTTTTAGATAAAGTTCAATAATCTAGTCAACTACATAAGGTAATAAAAATGAAAAAATAAAAACCAATTATTTCTACATTTGCCCCTATTATGACAAAAAAATCACTACTCCCCTTCCTATTTGTATTTATTATTTTAGGATGCAATCAAAATAAAAATCAATTAACAAATGCTAAAAATCTATATGAACAAGCTTTACTGAACAACGATGCTTCCACTGCAAAGCTGGCTTTAAATCAAATTATACTCTTGGATACTCTAGATCTTAAATATCAAGATTCGTTATCAAGAATTTATATGAAATCAGGTAATTTTAAAGCAGGATTAAAATATGCTGAAATAGTTTATGCGTCAGGAAAGGCAGATGGACAACTTAAAGAGAATATGGCATTAGCATATCAACAGATGGGTGAAACAGAAATTGCAGAAGAATTTATAAATAACCTGCTGGTAACAACAAATAACTATAAGTATCTTTTTCAAAAAATAGTAATTCAATATGAAAATGGCAATCAACCGTTATTTGATAGTTTAAGTAATGAAGTATTGGAACTTTCAGATCAAGATTCACTCGTTGCCCAAACCATGGTTCCAATGCCAGGACCAGTATCCGGAGGAAATCAGCTCGTCCCTATTAAGGCTGCTACATTATTTCTAATTGGTAATAATGCACTAGAGAGAAAACAAGATGTAAGTACTGCCGTGAGATATCTTCAAAAGAGTATTGAAGAATTTGAACAATTTGAAATGCCTCGATATGTATTGATGGAATTAGAAAAAATGATGACTGCTAGAAGGTAATTTATTCTTTCTCCCATTTAATTTCTTCCACCCCCTCTAACCTAAGAAAATCTCTGCTTAAAACAAACAAGTAATCACTCAGTCGGTTAAGATACCCAATGATTGTGGTGTATTTTGATTCATTTAATCCCACTACATTTCTCTCGGCTCTTCTACAAACACATCGTGCGATTTGTGTATGAGCACTTATAACAGAACCCCCGGGCAGTATAAAGTTTTTTAATTTCGGAAGTTTTTCATTTAAACGGTCAATTTCTTTTTCTAAAACGTTTATTTCCTCTTCAGTTAATTCTGGAAGTGGAAAAGAAAGATCCTTTTCAGCAGCAAGTTCGCTGCCAATATTGAATAATTTATGCTGAATGTTTAATAGAAAATTTTGATGAACAGGATTCATTGCTGCGATTAACCCAATTGTAGAATTTAACTCATCAACAGTACCATAAGCCTCTAATTTTTGATGGGCTTTACTAACTCTTGTGCCACCAAGTAAAGATGTCTCTCCTTTGTCACCAGTTTTGGTATAGATTTTCATCGATTTTAACCTTAATAGTTACTTAACAATTAATTGGTCAGCTAGTTTTCCATCAATCATTCTAATTGTTCTTTTTGCATATTTTGCAATATCTTCCTCATGGGTTACCATCACAACCGTATTCCCTTCTTGATGTATTTTGCTAAAAAGATTCATAATTTCCAGACTGCTCTTGCTATCCAAATTCCCAGTAGGCTCATCTGCCAAAACAATTGATGGGTTATTAATCAAGGCTCTCGCTATTGCCACACGTTGCCTTTGACCACCACTTAATTCATTGGGTTTGTGGTCAGTCCTATCTCCCAATCCTACCTTTTCTAGAACTTTTTTGGCTCGATCTAAACGTTCTTTTTTGGGCACTCCAGCATATATTAGTGGCAGCGAAACATTTTCAATTGCACTCGTTCGAGGCAACAGATTAAATGATTGAAATACAAAGCCAATTTCAATATTTCTAATGGAAGCCAGTTCATCATCTGTCATATCACTAACATTGGTATCATTCAGTGAATAAACTCCTTTGGAAGGAGTATCTAAACATCCAATGATATTCATCAAAGTTGACTTACCTGAACCTGAGGGCCCCATTAAAGCTACATACTCACCCTTATCTATTTGACAATTTAAGTCATCAAGAGCGTTGATTTGAGAAGAGCCCATCTGATAAATTTTAGAGATATTTCTTAAGTCAATTAGGGCCATTACTTCGTAATTACTTTAGGTACTTTAAAATAATCTGAATCTGATGCAGGTGCGTTTTTAAGTGCATCTTCTTTTTTTAATCCATGTTTAATCTGGTCATCCCGCAAAACATTTATTTCATCAGATAAATAAATTAAAGGGTCTATTCCTTCTGTATCAACTGATTTTAGTTGGTCACAGAACTCAATAATTTTTTTTAAATCATTGCCAATATCAATTAACTCCTCATCAGAAAACTCCAATCGAGCCAAATGAGCCAATTCTTTTAATTTTATATTATCAAGCTTCATAAGCTATTCATTTCGTTAAATTTACCCTCAATTATACGATAAACTTTACTTGCCAGCTCAACTTCATCACCAGACTTTAGACCATCTGTAGGAATTGGTCGATGAACAAACATTCTCATTCTACCTGGTGTCCCTTGAGGAATAAATTCACCACAAGGCAATCTTTTCCAATTATCAGGCAAAGTAATTGGAACAATTTCTAGCCCATGCTCTATGGCCATCTTAAAAGGACCCATCTTAAATTTTCTCATCAGAGGCACCTCATTGCCTATGCCACCCTCAGGGAAGTTAAGCAAACTTATTCCACTTTTTAATTTTTTGTGAGCTAAATAATATGCTCGTTTAGCTCCCTCTTTGGAACTTCGATCTACTGGCATGTCAATCGTCCTGAAAAAAATTCTAAATAATGGAATATCTGACAACTCTTTTTTTGCCATAAAACTAAAAAAATAAGGCATTTGAGTATTTACAGACACAATATCAAAATAGGAAAAATGATTTGGAGTGAATATATAAGTCTTATTTTTTTGTAATGGTTCCTCATATTCAGTCTTTCCATAAAGACCCGAGATTATCATGAGTATTTTACCCCATATTTTTCTTAGATAATGTGCTTTGGGATACCATTTTTCTCTGGATAAAAGAATCAAAAAAGCAGGGTATAAAATCAGAAAAATTAGTACAAAACTTACAAAAAAATAGATTGTCCAGATGTACTTTAGTATACGTTTAATCAAGATAGCTGGTCAGATAATTTATGAATTTGGGAATTAATAAAATCATTTAGAGGTTTTTCTGCCATCATTCTCATCATCATGTTTAAGTCAGCATTAATAATAGCTTGTATTTGAGATTGATTATCCTTTATTGATTGAATATTCCAATGAATATCAAACTTAAACGGGACCCTATTTTGGGGTGCCATAATAATTTTATGTGGACTTTCCGATTCTACTACAGCAAGTTCAAGTATACCAATACCTTGGATATCTAATATAACCTGATTATTCTTGACCTGAAAACTCTTAACATTTACTGGCATTAAATCTTCAAAATTTGATAATTCAGACAAATAGTTAAAAACATCTTTTGTGGATTTATTCGTAGAGATTGTTTTACTTTTTATTGTTAACATTATTGTTTATACATCATATTACTAGCAATAAAAGCCGCCATTAAAATAGAAACGATTAACCCAGTAACCAAACTACTTCCAATATTCATCATTGCATAACCTGCAGGTTTATATTGAGCTGCTATTTGACTTTTTATTTCTTCGAGTTCCATAGCCTTGTCAGCAGGTTTTATTTCATCATCCTGTTGTACTTTTTTAGCAGCTTGTTCATAAGCAATTTCTACTTTTGATTGATAGAATTCACCATTTGGAAAATACAATAACATAAAAGTAATTATCATAACAATTGCACGAACTATTGAAATAACTCCACCAGTCAATATAGTTCGAGCGATGCTTATCGTGCCCCCAAGTAATTTTTTAGCTAAAATAAGTCCCAAAACTATGCACAAAGTCAGAATCAATATTTTTGAGAGAAACATGGTATTGGCATTTGACTCAGAACTCTTGAAAAATAGATATTCTAAAATCGCAGATAAAATTCCCGCCAAAATTCCAAAAATCCAACTTGATTTTTGCATAGCAAATTATTAAGATTTTTTTAAAGTATTAATAGTCTTTATTATCCTCACGATTGGTATACTCGTCAAAATCATATTCAGGCATAAGTTCACTTTTAACATGATTTACTGTCTGAGTAAATGCTTCAGAAAATTTATTAAAATCTTCTTTATACAAAAATATTTTATGCTTGACATATCCCTCAAACTTTTTCTTACTCTCAGTGATGGTAATATAAAAATCCTCACCTCTGGAAGTATTGCTTTTCTTTACATCAAAAAAATACGTTCTTTTTCCTGCTCTTACTCTCCTAGAGAATACTTCTTCTCTCTCATAATTTGAATCGCTCATGAATTATAACTTTTTATTACTCATACAAAATAACGCAAAAAAAACATATCTGTATTTTAGTGTATTCAGGTTTTATCTGAAAACTCCGATTGTTTTGCATATAACATGGTATAGAATGCACAAGAATCCTTAAGGTATTCATGTGATCCTGATTTAATAATTTTACCCTGATCTAAAAAAATTATATGGTCGCAATCTTGAACCGTGGAAATTCTATGACTTATAAATATAGTTGTATTATTAGTATTCCATGATTTGATATTCTGTTTTAACTTAAGCTCAGTTTTTGTATCCACGGCTGATAAACCATTATCAATTAGTAAAACACTAGGTTTTCTTATCAAGGCTCTAGCAATGGACATCCTTTGTTTTTGTCCACCACTTAAGGTAATTCCTCTTTCACCTAGTACAGTTTCAATCCCATTAGGGAAAGAATTAATTTCATTTTCTAGTTCTGAACAAATAATCACTGCATTCAAATTATTATAATCACTCTGGGAATTAGCACCAATAAGAATGTTATTTCTAACTGTATCAGAAAATAAAAAAATATCCTGTGAAACATATCCAAAAATCGCACTTAAGCTTTTTCTGTTATAATCTTGTATCGGTATTCCATCGATTTTTATGTTCCCTTTGGATGGTTTGTAAATACCCATTAATAGCTTTGATATTGTGCTTTTACCACTTCCAGTTGCACCAATAATCCCAATTTTTTTCTGAGCATCGATTACAAAATTGACTGATTTTAGTACCCAAGGTGTTTTCTCGTCATAGCGAAACCAAACATCCTTAAATTCAATCTGATTTGATAATTTTTTGATTGTAGATTTACCAATATGTTTTACTGATTGGATGTTCATAAACTCATCAATCCGGCGTTGAGATGCAGCCCCTCTCTGAACTAATGAGGTAACATATCCCAAGCTAGCAACTGGCCAAGTTAGCATGTTAACATAAATAATGTATTCTACTATATTTCCTAATGAAAATTGACCTTTTACTACTGCATTACCTCCTACATAAATTGTAATTAAGATACTCATTCCAATCAATGCCAAAACTAGAGGCATAAATACACCATTAACCCTTACAAGTGACATATTATCATTTTTATAATCTTGATTTAGTCTCTCAAAATCTCTAATAAAATGATCCTCAGCAGCATATGATTTAACAACCTGAATTCCAGAAAATGTCTCTTGAACAAATGAGGTTATCTTGGATAGTCGTTTTTGAATATGGTCACTTCTTTTGTTTATCGCATCACTAACCAAGTAGATTAACATAGCAAGAATTGGCAGTGGAGTTAGCACATATAAAGTAATTGAACTATTAATATAAAACATAATAGATACCACCATCAATATCATACATGTTAGGTTTAGTGAGTACATGATGGCAGGTCCAGTGAACAATCTAACTTTAGAAACATCATCGCTAATTCTGTTCATTAAATCCCCTGTATAATTTTTTGCATAGAAATCTTGTCCCAAGGATTGATAATGTTTGAAAACATCATTTTTCTGATCATATTCAATGTACCTAGACATAACAATAACTGACATTCGCATAAAATACATACAGACACCTTTTAGCAAAGCAGCAAACAAAATCAATCCACCTGATAAAATTGCGATTCCCAATTCATCTTGAAAATATGCAGGTAGTAGTTCAATATATTTTGGAAGCTTTTCCCCTTTTAATTTGAGCAATACCCCGTCAATTGACACCCGAACAATAGGAGGTATAAATATTGCAAAAATGTTAGATAATACAATAAATAAGAAACCCATAATTAGATACCTTTTGTAATTAACAAAATATTTTAATAAGGATAGGAGTGATTTCAAATGATGAAGTATTAAGGTATTTAAAATGGTCTATTTTTGTGGCAAATCTAGCATATAAATATTCCCAAAAATTTTGAATCAGAACAAAATAGAACATTATTTAGTTGTTATTGTCTGCATAATTCTATCAACATTTTTAATGCTATTAGCCTCTCAATCCATGGGTTTGTCTGGGGGTTCAGATTCTTATGCTCATTATTTAATAGCTAAAAACACATGGAATCACCCAAGTTTATTTTTAGATCAATGGGGAAAACCTCTTTACAACCTAATAGCATCACCTTTTGCTCAATTTGGTATAAATGGTGTCATATGTTTGAATATTTTGTGTTTAATTGTTTCGGGGTTACTGGTCTACAAAATCACTCCTAAAATTAATCTCAAATTTGCTTTTTTAGGTTTTTTATTGACCGTTTTTAGTCCTGTTTTTTTAGACAATACCATATCGTCACTCACAGAACCTCTTTGTGCTTTACTTGTGATATTGACAATTTACCTATTTGTCTTCAAAAAATACAATTTGACGGCAGTTCTGGCTGGATTTTTACCCTATTCAAGATCTGAGGGATTCATAGTTCTTGGTATTGTGGCAATTATTTTGATAATAATAAAAAAACAATACAAACTAATACCCTACTTGTTTATAGGAAGTTTATTCCTAAACACCTTAGGTTGGGTTATTGATGGTGACCCTTTCTGGGTGATCACTCAAAACCCATATATCAATTTTGAATTATCAGGCATTAATATATGTGGGAATGGAAGTCTATTTCATTATATGTATGCAGGACATTACACCTTTGGTTTCTTTGTCTGCATCATTATTCTGTTGACTATCTGCTATTTTTTTGGAGAACTAATTTTAGTTAATAAGTCTGTAAACTATAACATGCTATTAATTATCATGATATTTTTAACCTATTTTGGAGCTCATGTCTTTATTTGGTGGAAAGGTATGATGGGAAGTTGCGGATATGTTAGAGTAATGACTGTAATTGCTCCTATTGTCTCCATAATCGTTGTTTATGGAATGAACAAATTGAATCAACTATTTTTTAAAATGTTTCCAAAATTTGGAAAAAATATTTCTAAAATTATAATTTTACTACTAATTATTAATACCATATATACACCTTATAGATATCATGACTACAGGTACCCATTAGCCATATCCAAAGAACAGGAACAATATCACAAGCTATTAAGTTGGTATGAAAATCAAGATTTTGAAAATAGAACTAAAATTTACCTCTACCCCTATTTTTCAATTATTGCTGGTATTGATCCATACAATCATAAGGAACATTTAGATTTTTGGGCATCTAGCTTACAGTTTTCTAAAAAGGGTGATATCTTAATATGGGATAGTCATTTTGGACCAAATGAATCAGGTACACCATTGGCTGATCTAGAATCTGATAAATCATGGAACAAAATACATAATATTATTCCTGAAAAAACATTTTTGACAATGAATGATCAGCCTTTTGAAATACATGTATTTGAAAAAGTTGATTAGGAAATAGATTTATTAAATAATATCTAATTTAATAGTTAGGTTTGCCGCAATTTTGTTCAATGATAAATAGAAGACTAATACGAATCAAAACATTCCAATCTCTCTTTGCAGAGTTTGACGGTAATGAAACCTCTGCTACACATATTCAAAAGTCTGTTAAAAAATCTATAAGGGATATGGAACAAAACTTGCTAACTGTCTTGTCATTTGGCCCAGAGCTAGCCCATTTTATTTTAACCGATCATAATCCGACTGATTATAAATACAAAACATCATCGGAAGATTTAAAGTCATTTCAAATTTTTACCAAAAATACTTTCCTCGAAATCCTGGCTGATGATGAAAAAATATCCAACTACTTATCTAAACCTAAATTGAGTTGGTCACAGGAAAAAGAAATATTATTTATCATTTATAAAGAAATTAAAAAATCTGAAGAATACAAAGAGATATTAGCATCCGACTTAGGACCGAGTGATTTTTTTAAATTCAGTCATTTTATATACAAGTATCTAATTTTAAATTCTGTTGAATTTGAGCATTTGATGGAAGAAAAAAATATTTACTGGTATGATGAAAAAATTCCAATTTTAAAAAGTCTAGAGAAAATTTTTGATGAATATGAACAAAATAAAAAAATTATTTTGCCTAAGTTATTCAAAAACGAAAAAGAAGACCTTAGAATGGTAGACGATTTAATCTCCTCATACCTTGAAAATAAAAAAGAGATCGAAAACTCATTAGCTAAATATACTCCCGAATGGGATAACGATAGAATCACCAAAATTGACTATACATTAATGCTTATGGCACTAACTGAATTTAGATATATGCCACATATACCTGTAAAAGTTTCTTTGAATGAGTATATCGAAGTTGCCAAAATGTACAGCACTCCCAAAAGTTCAAAATTCATCAACGGCACACTCGACAAAATTTTACATGATTGGAATAAACAAAATTTGATCCATAAAAAAGGTAGAGGTTTGATAGGATAAACATCAAAACCATTATAAATTTGTATAATCAATCATAATATGTTTAGAAATAATATTATTTACACAGCAGTACTATTAATGGCATTGGTATCCTGCGATCAAAGATCAAAAGGAAATAAGAGTCTTAATAGTAATGTCATTGAAACAGATCAAATATCAAACAAAGAACCAATTATCAGTTTTGATAAAAAAACCTGGGACTTTGGGACAATAGTTGACGGAGAGGTAGTTGAACATACTTTCCGTTTTACAAATACTGGTTCAAAAGATCTTATAATATCTAGTGCTTCTGCGAGTTGTGGATGTACTATACCCAATTGGCCAAAGGAACCAATTGCTCCAGGAGACAAAGGTGAGATCAAAGTTGAATTCAATAGCAACGGTAAAAAAGACCTGGTAACAAAGGATATTACCATATTAGCAAATACAAATCCTGTAAAGACAATACTTCAAATCAAAGTATTTGTAGAAAAAAAATCATAATATGAGCAGTTTATTATTCCCAATACTACTAATTGCAGTAATGTATATCTTCTTTTTCCTTCCTCAGATTAAGAAGCAAAAAAAACAAAAACAATTCATCTCAGAATTAAAAAAAGGAAACAAAATTGTCACCAATGGTGGTATTCACGGTAAAATAGTTGAGCTTAAAGATCTTACTGCTGTTATCGATACTGGAGGTGGTGCAAAATTTAAAATTAATAGAGCGGCAATAAGTATGGAAGCCTCAGAGCTCTTAAATACTTCAACCGAAGAGTAACATTCTGATGCAGCATCTAAGAATAGGAATTACAGGAGGTATAGGTGCTGGCAAGTCAACAGTGTGCAAAATTTTTAACCAAATTGGCATTCCCATATATGATGCAGATTTTCGAGCTAAATGGCTCATGAATAACAACCCGGAACTAAAAGAGGCTATTAGAAAAAGCTTTGGTTGGGATTCCTACACTAGAAAAGATGACCTAAACAGAGACTATCTAGGTAAAGTTGTTTTTAATAATGAAGAAAAATTAAAAAATCTCAACAATATAGTACATCCTGCAGTAATCATAGATTTTGAGCTATGGACTCAAGAACACAAACATGAGCCCTATTCCCTTAAAGAGGCCGCACTTTTATTTGAGAGTAATAGTTACAAAAACTTACATAAAGTAATTGTAATCAATTCTCCAATTGAAACACGTATCGAACGAGTTGTAAAAAGAGATCACGTTAAAAGAGAGGATGTTTTAAAGCGAATAGAAAATCAATCTACCGACCGAGAACGAATGGAAAAAGCAGATTGGATAATCTATAATGACGGTATTCGTTCATTGATAGAACAAACTATGAATATTCATAATAAAATTTTAGAAATTAGAGACCAAGAGACTATTCCATTTAAAATTTAAATTCATGAATAAAACTCGCTTACTTAATCACGACGAAATAAATCTTAAATTAGATCGTATGGCATGGCAAATTCTTGAGAGTCATGTCAAATCAAATCTCATTATTTTGGTCGGATTAATTGACAGAGGTGCTACACTAGCTGAAAAATTAAAAAATATCATTGAAAAACACTCTGATACTAAGGTAATACTATCACCTATTGATCTTGATAAAAGCTCACCGTTGAACTCGAAAATCACTATGGATAATTCAAATGTCTTAAAAGATAATCCTGTTGTACTTGTTGACGATGTACTTAACTCAGGTGTTACATTAGCAGCAGCACTTAAAGAGGTGCTAAAATATATGCCAAAAAGTGTTATGACTGCTGTTTTAGCAAATAGAGCACATCATAAATTTCCAATACAAGCAAATTTTGTAGGTTTATCTCTCTCAACCACATTGAAAGATCATATTTTATATGAAGAAAAAGACGGAAAGATGAGTGTTTACCTGATTTAAACCCATGAAAACACAATTTTGTATGAATCTGTAACTCGTACTATCAATTATCAATACCTTTGTAATCATGATTAATTCTTTGAAAGACACAATATTGAATGCCTGGGATGATCGAACTCTCTTGAAGAAAAAAGATGTTCAGAAAGCAATTCGAGATGTAATTGAAAAGATAGATAAAGGTCTACTAAGATGTGCAGAATTAGATGATAAAAAGAAATGGCAAGTCAATGATTGGGTCAAGAAAGCTGTCTTACTTTACTTTCCCATACAAAAAATGAAAACCATTGAAGTGGGACCTTTCGAGTTTCACGATAAGATGCTTCTCAAAAAAGACTTTTCAGCTCAAGGTATCCGGGTGGTTCCTCATGCAATTGCAAGATATGGATCGCACATTGCCTCGGGTGTGGTCTTAATGCCTAGCTATGTAAATATTGGTGCATTTGTAGATTCTGGAACAATGGTAGACACCTGGGCAACTGTCGGAAGCTGTGCCCAAATAGGTAAAAATGTTCACTTAAGTGGTGGTGTTGGTGTTGGTGGAGTATTAGAACCTGTTCAGGCTGCTCCAGTAATCATTGAGGACAATTGCTTTATTGGCAGTAGATCTATTATTGTTGAAGGAGTCCATGTTGAAACTGAGGCTGTAATTGGTGCAGGTGTAACCTTAACACAAAGCACAAAAATTATAGATGTTTCAGGAGATGAACCAATCTATTACAAAGGGCGAATTCCGGCTAGATCCGTTGTAATTCCTGGTAGTCTGCAAAAAGAATTCCCTGCAGGTAACTTCGGTGTAAGTTGTGCCTTAATAATCGGTACACGAAAGGCCTCAACTGATAAGAAAACCTCATTAAATGATGTATTACGAGATTTTCAAGTACCTGTTTAAATGAGAATAGGTTTTGATGCTAAACGATATTTCAACAATTTTACTGGTCTAGGTAATTACTCCAGATGGTTAATAAATAATTTAAATGATCAAATACCACAATCAATATTCCTATTTCATTCAAAAAAACTAAAAGAAAGCAAGGATAATAAAACAGTCATTACCCCAAAAATTCCAATTTTAAAAGCTATCTGGAGAAGTTGGTTTGTTGTTCGAAATTTAAAAAAGGAAAAAATTAATATTTATCATGGCCTTAGTAACGAACTCCCATTTGGCATACACAAAACAGACATAAAAACCGTGGTAACTATCCATGATTTGATCAACAAAAGATATCCAGAAAACTACGCTCTAATTGATCGATGGGTTTATGACATTAAACTTAGATATGCTCAAAAACACGCAGATATAATTATCACTGTTAGCGAACAAACTAAAAAAGACATCATTCATTTTTACAAAACAGATAAATCCAAAATTAGAGTAATTCCTATTGGACTTTTGAAGAAAAAAATTTCTCCCAAGAAAGCTGAAAAACCATATATTTTATGTGTAAGTAGCTTTACAAAAAGAAAAAATATAAGGAGCCTACTTGAGGCATTTAAAGCTATAGATTCTGAAAAAATAAACCTAAAAGTTGTTGGTAGTCATGGTAATACATCAAATGAAATGATTAGCTTAGCAAAAAAAGACCCTCGAGTTCAGCTACAATTTAATGTCTCTAACAAAAATCTTAATGAACTTTACAGTAAATGTGAATTTTGTATTTATCCCTCTTTGTTTGAGGGCTTTGGTATTCCAATATTAGAAGCATTTTCATTTGGAAAAACAATTGCAACATCTAATATTAGCAGCATGCCTGAAGTTGGGAAGAAAGCAGCAATATATTTTGACCCAAAAGATCATTCTAGCATCCGTCAAGCAATTATCAAACTTATGGATAAAGGCATTCGAAATGAATTCGAAAAAAAAATACCAGCAACACTTCAATTATTTGACTCAAACAAGCTGATTGATAAATACAAATCAACATACGACGAATTAATGACTACAATATGACAATTGTTTAACTTTTTTGAAACTAACTTCGTATTAAGTAATAGGACCTTTATTTAACCAATTGGTTTACAATAAGTTCCGTTATTTAGTTTTAGTTTTTGGTTTAAAAAAGAGGGTTAAAACCCTCTTTTTTTGTTTAAGAATTATGCTCATTTTTTCTATCTATTTAAACATAATCTAAAAAGATTTCATTATGTTAATTATTTGGTAAAACTCTCTTCCTATTAATTAAATTTCAAGGTATTTTTGCCAGCAATAAAATTAACTCGAAAAACAAAGAGTATAGATGTCAATAATAATCAAAAATCCTGTCAAATTACTATTCGTATTATTTGGCCTTTTCTTCTTTCAAAATTCTCAAGCTTACAAAAACAAACTAACTAGACCAATTGATGGCATTGAGGGAACAGACGAATTAATCAAGCAAGGAAGTGAATTATTTTCTGCTAATTGTGCATCCTGCCATGCCTTGAAAGGTAAAGTAGTAGGTCCAGCACTTGAAGGTGTAATTGATAAATATGAGGAAGACTATGCTTGGTTAAACGCATGGATTAAGAATAGCCAAAAATTAGTCAAATCAGGAGATGAAAGAGCTGTTGCTATTTACAATGAATACAATGGCCAAGCTATGAACATTTTTGAAAACCTTAAAGATGAAGAAATTACATCGATTCTCATGTGGATTGATAATGGTGGTGACGGTGACAGTCCAGCTGCCAATACAGATGAAAGCTTAAATTCCAACCAACCTGTTTTTAATGAGTCTCTTTTCAACAACATTAACTGGGCCATTGTTCTCCTTTCATTTTTAATATTTCTTATCATAGTAATGATTTTTGGAATACTCGAATTAGTTTCGAATGTTACTGGTAGAGAAGTCATCAATTGGAACAACATTAATGCTTTTATGATGCTCGTTTTTTTGATAGGCTTTTTTGGATTAGTAATCTATGAATATAATATTCATAGTGAGTTTTTACTACCTGAGTCTGCTTCAGAACATGGTATAGAGATGGATAAAATGATGAAATGGACATGGGTAGCTACACTTCCCGTTTTCTTCATCACACAATTTCTCTTATTTTTCTTTTCTTTCAAATACCGACAAAAACCTGGAAGAAAAGCTTATTTCTTATCTCATAATAACAACTTAGAATATGTCTGGACATTGGTTCCAGCTGTCGTTCTTGCGATTTTAGTTTCAGGAGGATTCAAAATGTGGAATAAGATTTTACGTTCTGATGATAGCAAAAATGCAAAACAAATTGAAGTTTTTGCATATCAGTTTGGATGGAACGCTAGATACCCCGGCAATGATGGTAAACTTGGAAAAGCAAATTACAATCTAATTAACGGTATTAATCCATTGGGAGTTGCTAACAGAAACCACGCTAATGAGCTTATCAAAGAACTCCAAGAAGACATTTACTCCATGGAAAACACCATATCAAAGCTTCCTAAAGAACTGGCAAAATTAAAGTCAGCACTTGGTGGACGGGTTGGTGATGATCGTGAAGCACATCTAAGGAAAATTGATTCGTATGAATCTGGTGATGTTGAAAATGACCTAAGATTAACCATTCGTGCTCGGAACACACAAATAGAACGATTAACTGGAGCACTAAAAATAAACGAAGGGTCAATGTTTACCGGAGAAGGTGATGATGATCAAGTTGTTCAAGAAATTCATCTTATTAAAGACCAACCAATTAGATTAAAATTTAGAGCAAGAGATGTTATACATTCTGCATACCTGCCCTACTTTAGAACTCAAATGAACGTTGTTCCAGGCTTACCTACAGAATTCACCTTTACTCCCATTAAGTCTACAGAGGAAATGAGAGCTATCAAAGGGGACCCAGAGTTTGACTACTATCTAATCTGTAATAAAATATGTGGAAATGCTCATTTCAATATGAAAATGAAAGTTGTTGTTGAAGATGAAGCATCCTACAATGAATGGATTAAACAGCAAACAAGTCTTTTTGCCGAAGAAAATACAAAAGCAGAAGACTCAGAAAACACAACCACAGAAAAAGAAATTTTAGCTATCAATTAATAAATATTTTAAAAATATGAGTTCATCAGTTGCACACGCGGAACATCACCATAAGGAAACATTCTTATCAAAATACGTTTTCAGTATGGATCACAAGATGATATCCAAACAATTTTTAATTACTGGTATAATCATGGGAGTAATCGGAATGGCAATGTCTATTGCTTTTCGTCTTCAACTTGCTTATCCAGACACATCATTCCCGATACTGGAATGGTTCTTTGGTAGCAAATGGGCACCAGATGGAAAATTAGATGCAGGATATTACATGGCTCTTGTAACTATGCACGGTACAATAATGGTATTTTATGTACTAACAGCAGGCCTTAGTGGAACATTTGCCAATTTACTTTTACCATTACAAATCGGAGCAAGAGATATGGCATCTCCGTTTATGAATATGCTTTCATATTGGTTCTTTTTATTGAGCAGTATAGTTCTATTATCATCATTATTTGTTGAGACCGGACCTGCCTCAGGTGGATGGACCATTTACCCCCCTTTAAGTGCATTGCCGAAAGCTATGCCTGGTTCTGGAATGGGTATGACACTATGGCTAACTGCCATTGTTCTATTTATTGTCTCATCACTTTTAGGTGGTATCAATTATATAAGTACTGTTCTAAATATGAGAACCAAAGGAATGTCTATGACAAGACTACCACTAACTGTTTGGGCACTATTTTTAACTGCAGTTCTTGGTTTATTATCGTTTCCAGTTTTATTAGGTGGCGGTTTGTTGTTATTATTTGATAGAGGTTTCGGGACAAGTTTTTATTTATCGGATATATATCTGGGTTCGGCAGGTGCTTTAGAACATACTGGTGGAAGCCCAATCTTATTCCAACACTTATTTTGGTTCCTCGGACACCCTGAAGTATATATCATTATAATGCCTGCTCTTGGGATAACATCCGAAATAATCGCTGTTAACTCAAGGAAGCCAATATTTGGGTATACCGCTATGGTTATCTCACTAATGGGTATTGCTTTCTTATCGTTTATCGTATGGGGACATCACATGTTTATAACTGGGATGAATCCTTTGCTTGGTGCTGTATTTTTAGTGACTACACTTATTATAGCCGTCCCCTCTGCTGTCAAAACATTTAATTATCTAGCCACACTATGGAGAGGAAATATCAGATTCACTAATGCAATGATGTTTGCTATTGGTTTAGTATCTTTTTTCATATCTGGTGGATTAACTGGAATATTTTTGGGTAATGCTACTTTAGACATTCAATTACACGATACTTATTTTGTAGTTGGTCACTTCCATATTGTAATGGGTTGTGCTGCAATATTCGGAATGTTGGCAGGAATCTACCACTGGTTTCCAAAAATGTTTGGTCGAATGATGAATAAGCCTCTAGGATACATCCATTTTTGGTTCACATTTATTTCTGCATACCTGGTATTTTTTCCTATGCACTTCATGGGGCTTGCCGGTGTACCAAGAAGATACTATGCATTTACATTATTGCCCGAATATGGTGTTTGGTTTGATGTAAACGTTGTAATGACACTCGCTGCAATTTTAGGTGGTATCGCTCAAATCATATTTTTATACAACTTCTTTTCAAGTATTTTTATTGGGAAAAGATCTGGCACTAATCCATGGCAAGCTAATACTTTAGAATGGACTACACCCGAAGAAAGAATTCACGGAAACTGGCCAGGAGAAATACCTACAGTATATCGTTGGGCGTACGATTACAGTAATCCTGCATATGAAGAAGATTTCATGATGCAAAATGTTCCAGATGAGGGAGTTGAAGAAGAGCTTTTTGAAACACCAAAAACAAAAATCAATAAAACATCTAAAAAGCCAAAGACAGAAGCAGTAACCCTATTTACGCTGATAAAAAACTGGCTTAAACCAAATACAATATAAAAAGAAGCCATCTTCAGATGGCTTCTTTTTATCAAACCATACCTGTGAATTCAAGAAATTACAGATTATTTAACTGGCTTTCGATATTCTTTATCTTCATGCTGTTTGTAATTGGAGGTCTAGTAAGGAGTACTGGTAGTGGAATGGGCTGTCCAGATTGGCCCAAGTGCTTTGGCCAATATGTGCCACCCTTATCTGAAAAAGAATTACCCAAAAACTACGAAGAATACTTCAAAAACCAACGCCTTGCTAAAACTAAACGATTTACCCAACTACTTCAACTATTTGGATTTTCTGACAAAGCAAATCAAATCCAACAAACTACCCAATTGAGTGAAAGTCATAAGTTTAACGTAGTTAAAGCATATGTTGAATACATAAATCGATTATGGGGTGCCCTCACAGGTATCATCGTTTTTATTTGCACCATCCTCTCATTCCATTATTTAAGAAAGGAATGGAAAGTCTTTATTTTTACTTTATTGGGCTTTTTAGCAGTTTTTTTTAATGCATTATTAGGAGCAGTTGTTGTAAATAGTAATCTCATCGGAGGTATTGTAACCGCTCATTTTATTGCAGCTTTTGCCTCCATCAGTTTTTTCATGATTGCACGTCGATTATCTGGTAATTCAATAACTATAAATTTTCCAAGCCCATGGATAAGCATATCACTTATGATCTTTGCAACTATCCAAGTAACTATAGGGGCACTAGTCAGAGAATCCTTCGAGCTAAATATTGGAAGAATGACTTTAGATAAGACCATTGAGTCGCTATACCCAAATCTACACTATCACGGCATTTTTGGTGTGATTATTATGTCTTTGAGTATCCTTCAATTAATCAAAGTTCCAAAAGACGAAAAAATTAATAAATATGTTATGTTATTAGTGATTTGCTCAGTTGCTCAAATGATAATTGGCCCCCTATCGCTTTTTAAGTCTTTTATCGAAATTTCAAAACTGTTCCATATAAGTTTTGGTGCAGGTATTTACGTTATACAATTTTATATTTGTACTAGATTTTTGAACATCAAAAAAAGTTAACTATTCATCCATTGAAAACAACCACAATACATACTAAACCAGAAGGTTTAAAATCTAAAATGGCTGACTATAGCCAATTGATTAAGTTCAGACTCACATTTACAGTAGTTTTTTCTTCTTTATTAGGGTTTTTACTGGGTGTTGAAGGAGATATTAACTGGTTTTTACTAAGTGCATTAGCTCTTGGTGGTTTCCTCGTTGTTGCTTCCTCTAACGGTATTAATCAAATTATCGAAAAAGACTTTGATAAGCTAATGACCAGAACTGAAAATAGACCAATTGCTCAAAATAGGATGAGTATCCTTGAGGCAGGTATTTTTTGTGCAATAACAGGAATCATCGGAGTAAGCATTCTTGGTTTATATCTAAATACTTATTCAGCATTATTAGGATTTGCATCGCTAATGAGTTATGCATTTATATACACACCCCTCAAAAAAGTATCTAATTTGGCTGTACTTGTAGGAGCATTCCCCGGTGCAATTCCGCCACTGTTAGGTTGGGTGGCAGCAACTGGAGAATTTACCTATGCCGCAGTTATTTTATTTCTGCTTCAATTTTTCTGGCAATTCCCTCATTTCTGGTCTATTGCATGGATTCTTAATGATGATTACAAGAAAGCAGGATACCAATTACTTCCCTCTTCTAATGGACGAAGTAAAGAATCAGCAACACAAATTATTTTATATTCAGCAGTTTTAATTCCATTAAGTTTACTTCCACATATTTTCGGACTTTCTGGACAATTCAGTATGATTATTGTAATAGCAGGAAGCATTTTTCTTACTTTGTTAAGCTTCAAATTATACCGTTCATTAAGTATTAAAGATGCCAAGCGACTCATGATTGCCTCTATACTATATAACCCACTAGTATTGATATCATTACTCATAGATAAAGTATAAAAAATGACCACACAACTCCAAGAGCGTAAAGCAACAGTAAACCCTAAGAAATTTAGTCTATGGCTACTATTATTAGGAATTTTGATGCTTTTTTCGGGATTGACTAGTGCCTATATTGTACGAAAAGGAGATGGAAATTGGTTTGACTTTGAGTTACCACCCATATTCATGTACTCTACTATAATCGTATTACTGAGCTCTTTAACCATGATATGGGCATATAGAGCTGCAAAAAGAGATGATATTACTGGAATTAAGATAGGGCTTGCAGCCACAATTATATTGGGTACAGCGTTTGTTATATCTCAATACATAGGATGGGTTACATTATCTGACCAGGGTCTTCATTTTGTCAATCCAAAATACGGTGATAGAGTTTCTGCCTCTTTTTTAATAGCTATAGCAGCTATACATTTGGTGCATATCCTTGCAGGAATAGTGTATCTCATAGTCATGTTTATCAATACGTTTCGATTTAAAATTCATAAGAAAAATACATTGCAAATCAGTATGTGCAATACTTATTGGCACTTTGTTGGTTTCTTATGGGTTTATTTATATATGTTTTTATACTTTGCACCAGATTTTTAATTAATGTCTACACAAACAATATCTAACTCAAATACATGGAAAGGTGGGAATTCACCTTTTAATGTAAGTTATGGAAAACTCATGATGTGGATTTTCCTTTTATCGGATGCTTTCACTTTTTCATCACTCTTGATTGGGTATGGTGCTATTCGATATAGCTTTCCGTCTACCCCTATCGAGCAGATTGAAGAGCTACAGTTATCATTCGGAGAAAACGTTCAAGAGAAATTTGCTCATGGAGCCGATGCTCATCACGGTGAATTTTTCATACCAGCTCTTAAAGATGCTGGGGTTTTCACAGAATTCCAATGGCCGTCACCTGACTTAGTTTTCAACCATTTTCCTTTTGCACATGGTCTTCATTTGCCTCTCATATTTGTAAGTTTAATGACACTAATCCTAATTTTAAGCAGTGTTACTATGGTACTTGGGGTTGAAGCTGGACAGCGAGGTGATAAAGATGCAGTCACCAAGTGGATGTTCTGGACTATTATTGGTGGATTTGCATTCCTCAGTTGTCAAGCTTGGGAATGGACTAATTTTATTACTGCAGGAGCTACCCCATGGGCTAATCCCTATGGTCCACCGACATTTGCAGCTCTATTCTTTTTAGTTACAGGTTTTCATGGATTCCACGTATTCTCCGGTGTTGTTTTAAATATTGTTATATTTATAAATAATATCAATGGCACATATGAAAGACGGGGACACTACGAGATGGTTGAAAAAGTAGGTTTATACTGGCATTTTGTAGATCTTGTTTGGGTATTTGTGTTCACTTTCTTTTATTTAATTTAACTATTCAAAAACTAGCAACATGTCAACACCAAATAAAAATATAGACATTCACGACGAAAAAAATTACGATCCTACAGTGTGGGTCCCTAAAGCTCATAGCCACGGAACTAAAGATATTTGGTTGAAATTTTGGATTCTATTGGGGTTAACGATTGTCGATGTGGCATTCTACTTTCTCATGGCTCCATCCATGGCTAGAAACATCATTTTCATTGCCTTAGGTGTAATCAAGGCAGTATATATAGTAGGTACGTTCATGCACATGAAACATGAGAAACTGAGTCTTGCTACCATGATTGTCCTACCAATGTTTTTCATTATTTTCTTCCTAGTTTGGATGATGTATGAAGGAAACTTCTGGGGTACATTCTAAATACACTGTTTTTTATAATGAAGCGAAGTACAGGAAAAATAATATTGGTTATTGTGTTAGCCTTACCTGTGATGCTTGCGGTTTTGCTTAAAAAATCAAAATTTGGTTACAATGAGCTTCCAATATATACTTCTGACGAAATGGGAACAGAAGTCCCATATACTATTGGTAGTTTTTTATTAACTGACCAAAACAACCAACCGTTCTCCAGAGATAGCATTGGTGATAAAATATTTATTAGTAATTTTTTCTTCACGTCTTGTCCAGATGTTTGCCCTACCATCAATGGTCACATCAAAATTGCTACCCAAAAACTAGAGAATAGTACAGACATACTCTTTCTATCTCATACTGTAGATCCTTATAATGACTCCGTATCTGTTTTGAAAAACTATGCCGAGATGTTTGAGGTTAATGATAATCAGTGGAAATTCTTAACCGGCAAAAAAAGCACTATCTACCACCTTGCTAGGGATAGCTACAAAGCAGTAATACAAGAGGTTCCCGACACTAATTCTTTCATTCACAGTGAGAAAATTATGTTAATTGACAAACAATTTCGAGTTAGAGGAATTTATAATGGTATGAACTTTGATGAAATAATGGACCTAATTAAAGATGCAAGATTTTTGCTTAAAACATATGCTGATCAAAGAAAAAAATGAAAAAAATTAATGATAAGGTTTTCTTCAGAATTGCTTTAGTTATATCTATTGTAGTTTTCATACTAGTAATTATACTCAATAGAAGAATACTAAACCCACCAACAGAATTTCCAGACTTCATATATAACTTACCAAAACTACATGCATCTATTAATGGTATTTGCTCCGTACTTTTATTGATATCACTTCAGGCTATTCGCTCTAGAAAGATACAATTACACAAAATATTAAATATCACCACATTTGCTCTATCAGCTATATTCTTAATTAGTTATGTGATATATCACTTTTTTGTACCTGAAACCACTTTTGGTGGCTCAGGCATATTGCAATACGTTTATTACACTATTCTAATTACACATATTATACTGGCAGCCTGTGTACTTCCTTTAATACTTCTATCCTTCTGGTATGCTTTGAACAACAACCTAATCAAACATAAAAAGATTGTTCGTTATACTTTCCCCATTTGGTTATACGTTACTACTACAGGAGTATTAGTTTACCTGATGATTCAACCATATTATACCTTTTAAATCGCTCAACCATGAAAAAAATTGCTTTTACATTACTAATCAGTTTAGGTACAATCACAAATGTTTTTGCTCAATGTCCCATGTGTAAGACCGCTGTTGAAAGTGGCATGGAAGATGGACACACCAAAGGTAAGGGCCTCAACGATGGTATACTATATCTCTTAGCGACACCATATTTAGCCATAGCTTTTATTGGTGGAGCCTGGTACTACAAACGAAACAAAAAATCAGAATGAGTGCTCTCATCGCCTTGATTAAAGGAGAATGCCCTCAATGCAGAGACGGAAAAGTTTTCACGAATAAGGCAACAAATCTTAGAAAGTTTAAAAATATGCACGAAAACTGCCCCAGTTGTGGTGTGAGATTTGAATCTGAACCTGGATTCTTTTGGGGAGCTATGTATTTTAGTTATGCATATAGTGTAGCATCATTCATTCTCATTGGTTTTTTCTTCTTTAAATTGAGCGATGATGTGAATCTTACCCACTACGTTCTCAGTGTAATAATCTTCACTTTAATAACTTCACCATTATCTTTCAGGATGTCACGACTATTAATGATGTACATTGCTGCCCCTTATCGAAAATATCAAAAACCAAAAGCATAATTTTTTTTAGTTTTTCAGCTATATAAGTAAGAGGAGTTAATATTAAAAAAACATAGAGTCATTTTAAATATTTCAATTTTAAGAAGCTGCTACTTGATCAACTCCATTGATAACATTGTAGATTTTACCTTCTATCTCGTCCATCATCTCTGGATTATCTAATAGTAATTGTTTAACAGAATCTCTGCCTTGCCCTAACCGTGTTTCACCATAACTAAACCAACTTCCGCTCTTTTTGATAATTTCATTTTCGACACCCAAGTCTATAATTTCTCCAACTTTAGATATTCCATGGCCATACATAATATCAAACTCAACCACTCTAAAAGGAGGAGCAACCTTATTTTTGGCTACTTTAACCTTAACACGATTACCAATAATATCTACTCCATCTTTTATACTTCCTATTCTTCTAATATCTAATCTAACAGATGAGTAAAATTTAAGAGCATTACCTCCCGTGGTTGTCTCGGGATTACCAAACATTACCCCTATTTTCTCTCTCAATTGATTAATAAAAATACAGATACAGCCTGTTTTGTTAATTGTTCCTGTGAGTTTTCTTAGAGCTTGTGACATGAGTCTTGCATGAAGACCCATTTTTGAATCCCCCATATCTCCCTCTAGCTCAGCTCTTGGTACTAAAGCGGCAACAGAATCAATAACGATTACATCAATTGCCCCTGAACGAATTAAGTTGTCAGCAATTTCCAATGCTTGCTCACCATCATCAGGCTGAGATATAAGAAGCTCGTTTGTATCCAAACCTATTTTTTCTGCATAAAATTTATCAAATGCATGCTCTGCATCAACAAAAGCACACAACCCCCCTTTTTTCTGAGCTTCAGCAATACAATGCATCGCCAATGTGGTTTTTCCAGATGATTCTGGTCCATATATTTCAATAACCCTACCTTTCGGAAATCCACCAACTCCAAGACCTATATCAAGTCCTAAAGACCCTGTAGATATAGCGTCTACTTTAACTATATTATCATCATCCATTTTCATGACGATACCCTTACCATAAGACTTCTCCAACTTATCTATGGTCATCTTCAAGGCTTTTAACTTTTCTGTATTCTCGTTTTTTGACATTATTATTATCTAAACTTATTTAACCAAATATATACTTTAGTAACTACACATACAACTATTGGAAAAGGTGTTGATATAATAAAATTTTAGAGTTTAGGGATAACTATTCCAAGGTATAAATTCGTTTAAAATTATATAATACAATGTTTAAACTAAGTAAAGTTTTTTTCTTAATTTTCATACTAGCATTGCTACATTTAAAGACTTATGGACAAATTACCGATGGAGATACTAATGTTGTAATTACCACAAGGTATCAACCTGATGTAATTGAAACTGCAAAGATTGAAATTACTCCTAAGTTAAATGAACCAATAGTAGATTCTCCTGCGTATGAATATAACTTCCCATCAATTTTATATAAACCAAAATCGGTCTATACACCAATAGATCCAATTTTTTTAAAACCTGAAAAAGATGAACTTTTATTTGATAACTTCACAGAAATTGGTGGAGGAAATTATCTTACATCATACTTAAACACTAGCATACATAATACACAAAACAAGTATTATTCCTATGGAGTAAATGTTATGCACCATGCTGCGAATAATTCTGACAACCCTCAGAATGCACTTTTTAGTAGAAATAGAATTAACCTTTATGGTTTAAGGGAAAAAGGTGATGACTTATATACTGAGCTTGACTTCAATAGAAATGTCGTTCATTACTATGGATATTTAGATGATCAATCAGAACATAACACCAACGCCATCAACCAAATCTACAATGACATTACTGCAAAAGCTGAATGGGCTAGAAAAAAGAAACGGTTCAATAACCAAATGAATTTAATATTAAATCTTTTTGATAATTTGGGAGAAAATGAAAACACTTTAACCGTACAAAATTCATTCAACAAAAGAATTCGTTCAGATATATTTTCATTGGATCTTGGTACTACATACACTCAATTGGTCGAAAGAGCTGACTACAATCGATTTTTTATTAATCTAAAACCACACTATAACTTCAGATATAAAAAAATTAAAGTAGACTTAGGAGTAAACACCAATTACTTCTTAGATTCCAATACCAACAAAATATACATTGCACCCTATGGACACCTAGAAACAGATATCATACCCAAAAAATTTCGAGTTTATGTAAATGGTTTAGGTGATTTAAAACAAAACACGTTAAAATCACTTTCTTACGAAAATTTATTTCTTGGAGATAACAACTTTTATTCTAATCCCTATATCTGGACTTTTAGTACAGGTATGAATGGAACAATAAATAAGATTCTTCAATTGGGAATAGATATAAAACATGAGCTAATCAAGGATCAATATTTTTATATTAATGACACCAATAATCTTCGAAATTTTATAACCATATCTGACGATTTGAATAAAACTACATTATCAGGAGAGATCAAGATTGATTTGAATAAAAATATTACATTCAATTTACTAGGCAACTACTACTCATACTCCCTTGTTAGTGAGTTAAAAGCATG
>MDSX01095385.1_pt1 | contig 59815 bp, 52 predicted proteins | sample 811141 | NCBI WGS metagenome assembly MDSX01 (sample SAMN05326642, study PRJNA326480) | marine metagenome | isolation source: seawater | place: Atlantic Ocean: South East | collected 2010 | reverse complement strand
GGATCAAATGTTACTGTAAGTAATGATTTAGTAGTATCAGGAAACTTAACAGTAAATGGAACAAGAACAATTGTAAATGCTACAACTTTAGATATTGAAGATAATAAAATTGTTGTAAATGCTGGTGGTTCTACAACAGACGCTGGCATTATAGCAAATGTAAGTGGAACAGAACATGAATTTGTTTATAGCACAACTAATAATGCTTGGGGAACAACAGATAATATTAGTGCATCGTCATTTATTGGTGACGGTTCTCAATTGACTGGTATTAATGAAGATCAAACCGTAACAATAACAGGAAGTGGAGCTACTACTGTATCTGGAACATATCCTAATTTTACAATTTCATCAACTGATACTGATACAAATACAACTTATAGTGCTGGAACTGGATTGTCTCTTGATGGAACTACATTTAGTATAGGACAAGCAGTAGCAACTAATTCCAACGTCGAATTTAATAATCTTACAGTAAATGGCGCAATTAATCATAATGGTGTTTCTTTAAATGAAATAACAGTTACTACTTCTACGACACAAATAACTTCATTAGAAATAGACCAAGTTATAAAAATAAACGGCGCTGTTAATTTTGTTAATGGAGACGCAAATGGTTGGGTTACCTTTTTAAGTTATGATAATTTTGCAGTTGGTGGTTCTTATTTAATACAAATTTACTCTCACGATACTAATGCGGGAACAAATGGTCCTTGGCATTATAATTATACTTATACTGGTCTAATGTCTTGGTCGACAATCGGTCATACAAATGATTCAGATAGTTCTCAAGAAATATCCTTACATGGTTATGGACATGCACGGGCGGGAGCAGAAATACCAGCAATAAAATTAAGAACATTAAGTAGAAGCAGTAGTCTTACTCCTGAATTACAAATTGCAGACGCTGAAGGAGATAAACCAAATAATACTTTTAACTTCAGCTTTAGAATGAGAAAAATGCTTTAATTAAATCCAAACTAAATGAATTACTATAAGAAGTAGGTAAAGAAACAATTTAAATATATTTAGTAAATTTATAAAGATATTGATACACAATATGTATTATAATATATAAAATTATACTACATATATATGACATTTTTTAATAGAGAGAGTGAATGGTATTTTTATATGGAAGAAATATTTTCTCTTAATAATAATTTATTAATTAATAATGATGTATCATTAAATGGAAATTTAAATGTCAAAAATATCAATACTATAGATTTATCTGTGAATAATATTTTAAAAACCCAACATTTAGATGTTTATGGTAATTTAACAGGAACAAATGCCACTTTAACAGAAACATTAAGAGCAAATACTATTCATGTAGAAGAATTACATTTAGGTCCAAATATATTATATATAGATAATAAAGAAATTTTATATAGTCATAATGGAAATCTTTTAATGAATGTAGATCATTTACATGGAGATTTAATAGGAAATTTGATTAGTAAAAATACATTTGTTAATGGAAATATTATTATTGGAAATAATTTTGGAATAAAATTTAATGATGGAACTACTATTACAAGTGGAAATATAACTTCATCTTCTGGTGGAGGTGGAACATCAAATGTTACTCCTGAAGAAATAGATGATAGAATTTCAAATTATTTATTCAATAAACCAGAGGCACCAACAGATTCTCCTCTAAGTGGACCTAATAATAGTTATACAGGAATATCATTCTCAAATGTAAATATTACAAATAATATGGTGATAATATTATTTTATGATGGAAAATATTTTTCATTTTATACAATAGATTCTAACGGATTAAAAGTAATTATAAAAGATCATTATTATTTTAGATTAGCAAATAGAAAAATTCATTTTAAAATAGCTAGTCCAAATTCATTTGATGCAAAAAATATATATGTGAATGATTATTGTCCATATGCAAATAATATAGATGATTTTGAAAAAGGTAATTTTTCATATTATAAAAATTTTTTACAAGTAAATACTCCCTTACAATTAACTAAAGATATACTAATAAATGGAAATATTATTATTAATAGTAATGTAAATATCAGCAATTTTAATAATGACTCAGGATATATAGTAAGTAATACTAATTTAAGTGTTAATAATTCTACTAATAGGGTAGGAATTGGAACTACAAATCCTCAATCAAAATTACAAATAAATGGTGACTTAAGAATATATAATAGCGGAAATAATGGAACGAGAGTTACACATTTCAATTATTCAGGAGGGGGCAATTTCATTAGAGGTATATTTACAAGATTTGATTGTCCTTTAAATATAGTAACTAATAATACTATGCCAGACTTTTCGCCATATAATGTATATAACACTACAATCATGGATGATTTTTTCAGAAATAAAGTAGGATTTTCAATGTCAGATACAACTGGACTTGCTGGGACTAGATGTTTTGCATTTTCTTTTATTGGTAATGGTAATGATTATAATGTCCATGTTTTCATGCGTGATCTAAATAATGGGTTTCATCATTCAGTTGGTAAATTTGAAAATGATAATTATAAAACTGGAAATATTAATTTTACTGGTCAACATAGATGTATAGCAAATAAATTTCTAGAAGGTAATTTGTATTATGGATTAATAGTATGTGCAAAAAAAAATAGATATATTAATTTTAAAAATGAATTAGATGTAACAATAAATGAAAATCTACCAGTAGTATCATTAAGTGAAAAAGAAAATGATAAAAGTGTTTTTGGTGTAATTAGTTCTGGTGAAGATACAAATAATAGTCGTGAATATTCCTTGGGAAGATTTACTTCAATATTTTATAAAACAACTTCAAATGAAAATAGGATGATTATTAATTCCATAGGCGAAGGTGGGATATGGGTTTCTAATAAAAATGGAACATTAGAATCTGGTGATTATATATCATCTTCTTCCATTAAAGGTTATGGTCAAAAACAAATAAATAATGAAGGTATTTTATGTAATTATACAGTTGCTAAAATTACTTGTGATTGTCAATTTACATTAGTGAAAAAAGAAAAAAAGAAAATAAAAATTAAAGATGTAATAGTTCATGAAAAAAATATTGTTAAAAATCCAGAAAATAATCAAGAAGAGGAAGTAATAAGAGAAAAAAAATTAAAAGAATTTATATATGATAATAATGGAAACTTACAATATGATAATGATTTAGATGAAAATGGTAATATACAGTATGAATATGAATATGAAACAATGTTTTTAGATGAGAATGCAAATATTTTATCTGGTGAAGAAGAATATTTGTCAAGATTAAATAATGGTGAAAATGTTTATATAGCATGTTTTGTAGGTTGTACATATCACTGTGGATAAATTATTATTATTTTGAAAAAATAAATTAAAAAATAAAAATAAATAATTATAAATAATATGTTAATTGAGTATGTTATACAATTAAATTTTTATAATTATTTGTATAGTTTAAAAGATTATATTAATTTAATATCAATTAACAAACTTTCTTATAAAAATTATAATTATGATACAATATATAAATATTATTTAGAGAGAAAATTTTCAAAATTATTTACAGAAACTGCTTCATTAATTATTATATCATATAGAGATTGTTTTATTAGGATTAATATATTTGAAAATATAATGAAAGATAATGGTTATGAATTATGGGATGAAAATATTTATTATTTATTTTGGAAAGGTAAATATTATAAATAATTTTAGATATTTTAAATTAATAAATATTAATTATAAGAATATTTATTAATTAGATTATATTATATTCTTATTATTCTATTATAATAATATAATGAGTTCACAAACGGCCAATACAAATATTTCTAGTTTAAAAGGATTAACATCACCAAGTCCTTCTGTAACAAAAGCTGCTATTTCAACAAAACCAATTACTAATAATTTATCAGCAAATATTGATAGTGCTCCAAAAGTATCAGGTGCTAGTCCTATAGAAAAAGCTGACCAATATACAGCCTCTTTAGGAAGTTGGTTTTGGTATTTAATAAGAATTTTTTTTATAATATTAATTTTAGCATTTTTAGGATTTAATATTTTTGCTTATTTAGGATTGATTACAGGAAAAACTGCCGAATTTTTTAGACCACTGTTAGAATATTTAGGATATCCTATTATTGATACAACAAAACAAACATTAAAGAAAAGTATTGAAGGAACTAAAGAAATTATAGATGTAGCAGCAGTAGGAGCAGATACAACATTAGATACTTTAGAACAATCATTAGATGGAAAACCTGATGTTATGAAATCATTAAATGATGCAAAAACTAGAATGGATAATAAAAGAGCTAGTATTAGAAATCAAGAAACTGTAAATGAACCTGAACCAGATGAAAGTGGTAGTTCTACACAAATGACTAGAACAGGAAAGGCAGGATTTTGTTATATAGGTGAAGATAGAGGAATTCGCAGTTGTATTCAAGTAGGGGAAAATGATGAATGTATGTCAGGTGATATTTTTCCAACTAGACAAATTTGTGTGAATCCAAATCTAAGAATGTAACTAATATTCTTCTGGATAATAGAAAAAATCATCATATTCAAATAAATTATTTTTACTAATAATACTTAAAATATTATTATTAGTTTTTTCTTCATTTACTTTATTAAGTGATTTTTCTATATTAATTATTTTCTTATTATTTATTTCTTCTTGTTTTAGATTTCTAGAAGAATTATTATTCTTAGTATTAGTATTATTCTTAGTATTAGTATTATTACTATTATTAGGATTAACATTATTAATATTATTTGTATAAATATTACCAGAACCAATTTTTCGAACAGGAAATCCATTATCACCTGGTTCCCAAGAACGTTGAGGCCATGTAGTTCCTATTCTTGAGTAACTAATTTGCTCTTTATAACCAATAAGAGGAACATATTTATCATAACATAATTCTTTATTTCCAGGAACATCACTATTAGAGCTAGGGTTACATATTGGATTCTTTGTAGATGGACAAATAAGTATATTTTGTATACGCTCTAATTTTCTAATATTGGGGTTACTATTAGTATTAATACTTTTATTATCAAATGTGATAGTTACATTTCCAGAAATAAATGGTTGAGTTGCCCATGATTTTTGTTCAACACCAATTGCTCTAGCTCGTCTTGAATATAATTGTTTTTTAGATAAATTGGCATTATTATTTTTATATTTCAAAATTTCAGCCTTTCTTCTCATGTTAACTTCATCATCTGTAAAATTATCTAAACATTGAAAACCTCTAGCTCTGCACCATGGTCTTTCTGAACCATCAATTGGAGGATTAGGAAAAAAATTGCTAGGTGGAACTCTTCTACATGTAGCAAAATTAAATGACATTTATTATAAATAATTATAATATAAATTAATAAAAATTATAATTATTAAAATTTCTTATGGATTATATCCATCGTGAGCTCCAGAAAAATACCAACGAGTAGATAAATATTGTGGTAATGCTTTAGTGATATCACTACCTTCCATTCTAAGATTTGGTCCAGAATCAACAATAGATTGTATTCTACCTAAACCAATTGCTCTAGCAAAATATCTTAATTCGGATACATAACCATCAAAACCACCATTTAATGTAACCCATACATCATCATAATTTTGTTTAGGAACTCCTTGTAAAATATGACGTTTTGTTAAAACACCATTAATGTAAACATCTAATTGATGTTGATCGCATCTTACAATTATATTAACCCATTTATTTATTGGGATATCTTCAACAAGAACATCTTCATTCATTTGTTCAAAAGTATTCATTCTAATTAATAAATTTTGTTGATTATCAGTAATTGGTGTTAAATATAAACCAGGAGAATTATTTGGTTTCATAATTCCATCATTATCATGAGCATCATTACCTCTGCTAAATACATGTTTGTATTGATCTTGTTTATAAATGGGGTCATCAATAAAAATCCATACTGACCATGTAAATTCTAAACCATCTGTTCTATTTCTCGATCTTAATATTGGAATAGAATTAGGAGAATTAGGATTTGTAGATATTCTAGACATTGTTTTTCCATCTTTCATACCTCTAAATAAAACTGGATCTTCACTGTATGAAAATACCCATGTTAAAAATGATGCTCCTAATCTTAATAAAATAATAAATACAAAAATAACAAGAAGTAAGAATGAAAATTTGGCTATTAAACTATTAGATTCTAAAAATTCCTTTGTACTATTTAAATAATTATTAGTATTATCAAATAATGCCATCTTATATATAATATATAAGAAATTTAGATTGAAATGTTAAAATAATAAATATTATTTAAATTTTATTTATTATTTGCCTATTTTATTATAAATTTCTAAATTTCAAAGCTGCCTTTTTCTACATTATCTACTAAATAAGAGAATTTAATTCTATATTTATTGAAGAAATTAGTTCCAGAAGTTCCTGGTCCTTCTCTATAAACATTGAATGCTTCTTGGGGGTTAAGGGGGTGAGGCCAGAATTTCATTCTTCCAGTCCACCCTGAGAAGCCACCTGAAGGAGTGATAAATACATTTGCTGTATTATCAGCTCTAGCTACACCAGGTAAAATACATGTTCTAACTAATTTACCATCAATATAAATATCTAAACTCCTTCCATTTAATGAAACAATTGCATTTACCCATCTTTGTAATGGAATATTTTGAACACTACATGAGAAAGGTTTGCTATCGTGGCCATTAGGACCATATGTAGATAATTCTACATTAATATCATTTTCATATTTTCCTAAAGTAATTGATGGATTACCTCCTCCATTTGCATTACCACCGCGTTGTAAAATTACTTTTTTCTCTCCTAATCTATGATTCCAATTTTTAATGTATATCCATACAGAATAAGCAAAGTTGTTATTGCTATTACCTCCTGGTAAAACAGATGCAGATATAGTTTCTGCTTTTTGTGCTGATTTTAATGAACTTATTTCATTATCAGGATAAAGATATTTGTATATTAAATAGATTATTAGTATAATGACTAAAATTGTTAATATATTCTTAACTAAACCCATAATATATTATATGGATAGAAATTTTCTAAAATTATATATATTATATTATTGTTAAATATCAAATAAAATATTAATTAGATATCTAATATTATAAAGTAAATGACAATTGTCTTATATTTCTTAAAGTGAATGGTTTATCTGAATAAATAATATTCTTTATTCCTCCATATATGCCATTATCCTTACCTGAAATTACATTATCTACTCTCATGTATGGTATTATACCTGGTAACGTAGCTACTAATTCATTATTAATAAATATATCTACATTACCACTATAATAATTTACAGCTATATTATTCCAACTTTGATATAGAAAATTTTTTGTTTTAAATACAGTTTCATAATCACCATTACTATTTAATGCTTTAAACATTAAATTATTATTGTAATGTGAAATTATTAATTTATTAGCATAATTCATTAAATTTGAATCATTTGAATATGCAGGACTAGTGCTAGGTGGTTGCGGATTTATCCATAAATCAAAATACAAACCATAATTATAATTGAAATTTTTGTCTTGTATTCCTTTTAAATTTTGAAAAGTTCCTAATACTTTCTCATGATTTGTATATATAGGATCTTCTTGTAAAATTTTATAATTGGAGTGAAAAAATTTATTGTATAAAGATGGAAAATTTTCTTTAACAAATGGAATAAATTGTTTATTGTATAAGTTTTTAAAAATTGGTATTAATATATATAATCCAATTAATATTAATTGGATAAAGAATATTATCCATGTTGTTTTACTAGTTATTTTATATTGTTCTCTCAATAAATCTATAAAATCTCCAACTAAACAAGGTAAATATAATACAATATTTATAAATAATCCTAAATTTGGATATGATTTTTCAATTCCAGGTAATGATGAAGAAAATAATTTATATAAAAATGATAAAGTAAATAAAACTATTAATATTTCTAATATTCTTGTAAATATACTAAAAAATACATTCATTGTTGGATTTTGGACAAGAACAATTATTAAATAAATAGTTCCAAGTAATAATAATAAAATTAAAATAAATGAAAAGGTTATTTTAAATAATTTTTTATAATTATTAAATTCATTTAATTTCAATTGAAAAAAAATAAATAATGATAATATAATAAATCCAAATATTATTAATATAATATTCATAGGAATATCATATTTTTCATCTAATTTAAATGGGTTATAAGAATAAAGAAAAAAAGCTGTAATTGTATAAATAATTAATCCTGTAAATAAAAATGTTAATAAATGTTTCTTTTTAATTTCCATTTCTATAATAAATAAATATTTTATATATTTATTATAACATATTTTCCATAGCTGTTTTTTTACCATGACAATTTTTACATAATGCTTCTAAATTACTTATATGATTAGAACCACCATATTCTAATCTTACTTTATGATCTACATCATACCATGCTTCTAATTGATTTTGACAATGGGCACATTTCCAATTTTGTTGTGATGCTACATATTTTTTCTTTGTCTCTCCAACACTTCTTTTATTACTATTTCCACCTGAATTCATCATTCTTTTTTGTTGAGGTGTATTATAATTTTGAGTATTTAAATTTGAATATATATTACCAGCTGTTAAAAATGGGCTTATCATATCAGCTGAGTCTTTATCAATTGGCATATATTTAATAAAACTATTTGCATGTGTAAATAAATTTCTCGTATATTGAGGATATTTTTTCATAAATAAGTAGAGAGAAAGACCTATAAATCCAATTCCTATCATTTGATAATATTTTTTCCATGATTTAAGTATTTGAATATATTTACCATCATAATAAGTATTTATTATAAAAAAAGCTGTTATACCAAATATTAATAATTCAAATTTCATTTTATAATAATTATTAATATTTTATTTATAATTATTTTTTGTAAGGAATACATTCACCTTTACTATTTTTTCTTGTTCCATTGGGACAACGTTTTCTTTTTTTAGTTGGAGATGATTTTTTTTGTGATATTTTAATTTTCTTTTCTGTTTTTTTAACAGTTTTTTCTACTTTTGGTTTTTCTATTTTTTCACTTAAAGGTTTTCCATTAGAACTACTTGTTAATATTTGAACAACTTCATTATTATCAAGAATATTATAACCAAGAGTTTTTATATTTTCTAAATCATTAACTAATTCATTTATATTTATTTTTTTTGTTGAATAATAACTATTAAAACAATATTTAAGTAACAAATCACATGTATTTTTAATATAATATTTTAATGATAAAGCATTTTTTACCTCATTTCTAAAATAATTATTTCTAACAAGAGGAGAATAACTCATTATAAATCCCCAGACATCACAATTATGTTTATATACATTGTTATAATACTCTTCGTCTTTAAAACTTGGTATAGAAGCATCAAAATCAGTAAATTCATAAAGAATTTTGGCAATATATTTTGAGAAAAATAATAAAATTAAATTTTCTTTTTTTTTTAATTTTACACCATAATTCGCAAATATAGGAACAATAATATAATTATTCATGAATGTAATATGCCCTTCACCTCCCATTTGTTTCCATAATTCAAACCAATTTATAGCAACTAATTCTAATTGTTCCATTATAAATGGACTGTTTTTATATATATTATTAATTTGTAACTGATTGGGATACCAACCTTTAAAGTAACTATTAAATAAAATATTTGAATATGGTAAATTAAACTGAACTACTCTGTTGGTAATTACAGAAGGAATTTTATTAGTTTTTTGTATTGAAGCCAACCCCCAATCTATTATTCTACTATGTTCATCTTTATAAAGAATATTTTCACCTTTTAAATCATTATGAAATAAACCTAATTTGTTCATAGGAATTATTCCATTTTTTAATAAATCTATTAAAGAAGTATTTAAAATTTCAAATTTAACATTATTTTTAGAAAATATGTTATGAATATCTTTACCACCATCGGGCATATTAATAATTTTGACTTTGCTTAAATTATTATTAATGTTTTTTGCGTTTAAACCAATTCTAGATAATGAATTACAAATTACCATATTTTTTTTGTCATCTTCACTTAGTAAATTTGGTTTACATATATTCATATCTCCTAATAAAAAATATTTATCATTATTTGGTATTTTCACTATTATGTCTTTAACATTTGATATTTCTTTCCATTCTTCTTCAGCATCTTCATTTGATAACATTTTACTTATACCGGTTGTTCTGATATTGCTACCTTGACATTTTAAGGCTGGCTTAAAAACGCAACCATAGCCTCCGGATCCTATAACTTCACCACCATTTTTAACTCTCATTAATAATATAATTATAGATTATAATATAATTATTTTTTATAAAGATGAAAAGACCCAGCTATTAAAATTAAAAGTAATGCAAAATATATATATTTTTGTTTTTGTTTCATGTCATTATATATTATTTCCTCTTTTGGTTTATAATTATCATAATATTTAGATAATGATTCTTCTAAAGTAATTTCTTTTATACCTAGTGAAAAATTTATTTTGTTATGGATAAAATGAATCCATTTGATTAATGATTCTCTAGAATCTAAATAAGGAGTAACTGGATAGTTATCTAGTAAATTACTGAAAGAATTACCAATATCAGGAACTGGCATTAATAATGGTAAATTATGAAAAAAATCATAATATTTTTTTTTTGTAGTTTCATTAGGAGTTAAAGGATATGTAAGAGCAATAGAATGTAATACAAACCAATAATGAGGTCCCCATATTTTTGGATCTAAACTCATAAAAATAAATGATATAAAAATATAAATTAAATAACTAATAACGATTGATGACTACAAAAACTTTAAAAAATACTAATTTTTGTAATAACTGTGGACGCGTTGGGCATTTATTTCATCAATGTAAAAATCCAATAACTAGCATAGGAATTATTTGTTTTAGAAAAAATAATGATAAATTAGAATATTTATTGATAAAGAGAAAAGATAGTTTAGGTTATGTAGATTTTATGCGAGGTAAATATCCTATTTTTAATAAAGATTATATTATTAATTTACTATCGGAAATGACAAATGATGAATGTGTAAAAATAAAAAACAAGAATTTTGATGAATTATGGAATGAATTATGGGGTGAATATGTTGGAACTCAATATAGAAATGAGGAAAAAATATCTAAAGAAAAATTTAAATTATTAAAAACTGGTATAACTATTAATAATATAAATTATAATTTATCGAATTTAATTGATGAAATGTCAAATAATTATAAAGAACCAGAATGGGGATTTCCAAAAGGTCGTCGCAATTATCAAGAAAAGGACTATAATTGTGCTATGCGTGAATTTGAAGAAGAAACAGGTTATAATAAAAATGAAATATATTTACTGCAAAATATTATACCACTTGAAGAAATTTTTACAGGTTCAAATTATAAATCTTATAAGCATAAATATTATCTTGGTTATTTAGATATTTCAAATAAACCAAAATTTGATTTTCAAGAAAGTGAAGTTAGCGAAGTTAAATGGTTTTCTTATGAAGAATGTTTGGAGAAAATAAGACCATATAATTTAGAGAAAAAAGATATATTAAAGAGAGTTGACAATATATTAAAAAAATATACATTATATACATAATATATAAGTATGTCTTCTAAAAAAAGTATAAAAATAAATAATCAAAAATTAAATAATGAAGAATTAAATAAAAAAGAATTAGAAGAATACAATGAATGGAAAAAAATAAACGATAATCGAGAAGAAATAAATAATTATAAACATTTATATCCTACATTAAATGATCCAGAATTTTCAAAAAAAATAGCTGAAAAAAAGGAATTTAATGATACAAAATATGATGGAAAAATAGTAGATATTGAAAAACAAGCAAATATATTATGTAATGCGGAATTTGAATTAGCACCTCATCAACAATTTATACGTAATTTTTTATCATTACAAACACCTTATAATAGTTTGTTATTATATCATGGATTAGGTTCTGGTAAAACGTGTTCTGCTATAGGTGTCGCTGAAGAAATGCGCGAATTTTTAAAGCAACTAGGTATAACACAACGGATAATAGTTGTAGCATCACAAAATGTTCAAGATAACTTTAAACTTCAGTTATTTGATAAAAATAAATTGAAATTAGTAGATGGATATTGGAATATTAGAAGTTGCGTTGGTCAAGCATTATTAAAAGAAATTAATCCTATGAATATGAAAGGATTACCTAGAGAGAAAGTAATATTACAAATCAAAAGAATAATAAATAATTCATATTTATTTTTAGGATATACTGAATTTGCGAATTATATACAAAAAAGCACTAAAATACCACAAGATATTAGTGATGTTAATAAAATAGAAAATATTAAAAAATTACAATTAGAGAAAAATTTTGCAAATCGATTAGTTATAATAGATGAAGTTCATAATATTAGAATTACAGATGATAATAAAGATAAACGTGTTGCTCAAGAATTAACTACTTTGGTTAAATATGTAAAAAATATTCGATTACTTCTTCTCTCTGCTACACCATTATATAACTCTTATAAAGAGATAATATGGTTATTAAATTTAATGAATATGAATGATAATAGAAGCACAATTGAACTAAAAAATGTTTTTGATAGTAATGGAAATTTAAAAATTAATGAAGATGGTAAAGAAGTTGGAAAAGAATTATTAGAGAGAAAAGCAATTGGATATATATCATTCGTAAGAGGAGAAAATCCATATACATTTCCTTATAGAATTTGGCCATCGATTTTCTCTCCTGATAATACATTTGTTGATAAAAATTATCCTATAATACAATTAAATGGGAAACGTATTATAGAAGGAATTGATATACTATCATTATATTTGATTAATTGCGGCACATATCAAAATATGGGTTATGATGCTATAATTAATTATTTAAAAACAGAAGTAAAAGGTAAAGATGATTTACCTAATTTTGAAAATATGGAATCTTTTGGTTATACTTTATTACAAAGACCAATTGAAGCTTTGAATATTGTCTATCCTAATGAAAAATTTGATAATTATATTAATGGAACATCTGAAAATTTTAATATTAAAGAACTAGTTGGTAAACAAGGATTAAATAATATTATGACTTATAAAGAATCGACAAATCCACCCTTTAGAAGCAATTTTGAATATAAAAAAGAAGCTCTTGAAAAATACGGAAGAATATTCTCTCAAGAAAAAATAAAAAATTATAGTTCAAAAATAGATTCTATATGTAAAAATATAATAAATTCTGAAGGTGTAGTTTTAATATATTCTCAATATTTAGACGGGGGTTTAGTTCCAATCGCATTGGCTCTAGAAGAAATGGGTTTTCAAAGATATGGTGAAGTGAAATCTTTATTTGAAAAAATACCAACAGAATATCCTTTAGATTTAAAAAGTTATCAAATAAATAAAGGAAAGGACATTATTCCAGCAAAATATATTATTATTAGTGGTGATAAATTATTGTCTCCAAATAATGAATTAGATATAGAAGCAGCTACAAATCTTGATAATATTAATGGTAATAAAGTAAAAGTAATATTAATATCTCAAGCTGGTTCTGAAGGTATTGATTTTAAATTTATTAGACAAGTTCATATATTAGAACCATGGTATAATATGAATAGACCTGAACAAATTATAGGTAGAGCTGTAAGACAATGTAGTCATAAAAATTTGCCCTTATCAAAACGAAACGTTCAAATATTTTTATATGGAACTATTCTTGAAAATAATCAGGAAGAAGCTGCTGATTTATATATTTATAGATTAGCTGAATTAAAAGCAAAACAAATAGGAATTATTACAAGAATATTAAAAGAAGTTTCTGTAGATTGTCTACTTAATATTGAACAAACAAATTTTACCGAAACTATGTTAAATCAAATAATAAAACAAGAATTATCAAATGGTAAAATAATTGATTATAAAGTAGGTGATAAACCTTATAGTTCAATATGTGATTATATGGAAAATTGTATTTATAAATGTAAACCGGTTTCAGTAATAGGTGATATTAATTTATTATCTTATGGGGAAAATTTTATTAATTCAAATAATGAAAAAATTAAACAAAGAATACGAAATATAATGAAAGAACATTTTTATATTGATAAGAAAACGTTAATAAATGAAATTAATGTTATAAAAAATTATCCATTAGTTCAAATATATAGTGCGCTTACACAATTAGTAGATGATAAAACAGAATTTATTACTGATAAATATGATAGATTAGGACATTTAGTAAATATAGATGATTTATATTTATTTGAACCAATAGAATTAAAAGATTCAAATATTACACTTTATGAGAGAAAAGTTCCAATTCCATATAAACATAATAAATTGTCTATCAATTTGAAATCTAAAAATTTATCTCAAGATGATATAGATGTTATAAAAATTATTAAAAAGAGTAGTAAAAAGGATAAAAAAGAAAAAGATGTAAGAGAGAAGGAAGATATTGATGAAAAAGAAGTAAAAGATGAAGAAATTTATGATGAAAAAGCAAATGAATTATTAATAGAAATGAAAAATAATTATGAAAAGGCTATTTTAGATGTATTTATTGAAAGAGGTGAAGAAGATTGGTATAAAATTGCTTCATTAGTTATAAATGAATTATCAAAGAGAGAAATAAATATTAAATTGTTACATGATTTTATTATAGATCATATTGTAGATTTACTAGTTTTTAATGATAAATTTATATTATTGAATTATTTATACTCGAGAGAAGATAGTTTGAGTAATTTTGAAAAGAAAATTAAAGATTTTTTCGATAATAGAATTATAAAAAATAAAAAACTTACAGGTATAATATTACAAAACCAAGGTAATCAACAATTATTAATTCTAAAAAATAATAATTGGTTTTTAAGTGAACCAGAAGATTATATTGATCTTAAAAGTGAAATATCTAAAAAAATTATCCCAGTAAAAAATTATAATGTAGTTGTAGGTTTTATAACTAATTTTAAAAAGGAATATATGGTATATAAAGTAAAACAATTAGATAAAAAACGTAACAAAGGAGCTAGATGTGATCAATCGGGTAAAGGTGATATTATAAAAATATTAAATATAATAGAAGGAGAAGCAAAATATAATAATGAAAATACAAAAAAATATAATTCAAAATATTTATGTATATTACAAGAATTATTATTAAGATATTATAATTATATTAAAAAAGATGATAAAATATGGTTTTTAGATAGTGATGATGCAATTTTAAATAATATAGAAAAAGTAGAATTTTAAAAATAATTGAAATATAATTTAAGAATTATATTATAATAAATATTATCATAATATAATGGAAAAAATAGAAACTAAAATTCGCCCTAAGAAAAAAATTACTAAATTAAAAGTGAAAGAAAGTAATGAAATATATAGTAAATCTTTATTTTCAAGAGAGGTATGTGTTTCTATAACTAATATAGGAAAAAATATGAAAGAAACTTTAGAAAGAATAATTGCTAGTGAAGTGGAAGGAAAATGTATTATTCAAGGATATGTAAAACCTGGCTCTGTAAAAGTTCAAAATTATTCAAGTGGATTGGTTATGACTGATAAAGTTATTTTCAATGTAGTATTAGAATGTTATGTCTGTATTCCAGTAGAAGGAATGATAATTAATTGTTTTGCTGAAAATATAACAAAGGCTGGTATTAGATCTTTAATTACAAAAGAAAATAGTCCACTACTAATTTTTGTAGCTAGAGATCATAATTATATGTCTCCATATTTTAATTCTGTTAAAGAAAATGATAATATAAAAGTAAAAGTAATAGGTCAAAGATTTGAATTGAATGATAAATATATTAGTATTATTGCTAGTTTAGTTGAAGATCATGAAAATATTTTACAATTACAACCAAAAGCTAAAAAGAAATTACCAAAGCTTATTTTAAAAGATGAAAAAGAAGAACCAGAATAATTAGATAAACATGTTCAAGAAAATTAAGTAATCATTTATAAAATTGTAAAAAGAATATAAAATAATTTTTTTATTTTACAATATATGACTACAGTTGATACAGATTTAATTATAACATTAAAAACAAATATTGAAAACTTAAATAAATTTCATCAAATAGAAATTTTAAAAATTTTTAATGAAGAAAATTCAAATATGATAAACGAAAATAATAATGGCGTTTTTATTAATTTAGTTGATTTATCAGATACATTATATAATAAATTAAATGAATATATTACATATGTAAATGTTCAACAAGAACAATTAAGTAGTATTGAAGAAGAAAAAATTAATATAGAAAATGAATTTTTCAAGGAAAAAAATAAATTATATAAAGAAAATAAAGAAAAATCAACAAGTCTAAGTATAAATGCTACAAATTGAAGATTATAAAAAATATATGTTAACTGAAGATAATATTAATAAAAATTATTGTAATTTTTTACATAATAATGAAAATATGAAAAATTACAATAAGAAAAATGAAAAATATAATAATAAAGACAATGTTTCAAGAGAAAAAACAGAATATTATATTCCATATTCTAATGATAAATTATTTTGGTGTTTTTATAAAATAATTAATGAATCTTGGGATGAAAATGAGAATTTTAGAACTGAAAAAGAATTTAAAATTAATTGTATTGAAAAATTAAGAAAAAATAAAAACAATTTGAAACCATATAAACTAACTTTAAGTGCAATTGAAAATGATTTATTAAATGAAAGAAAAATTACACTTAAAACATTAATAGCATTATGTATTTTATATAAAATTAATTTAATTTATACGTTCAATAACAAATTTTATGAATTAAATAATGATTCTCTTGATAATACTAATAATATTTATGTAATTAGTAATATAAATGATAAAGATTCATTATTAATAATTAAAAAAGATTTAGATTATTATAGAAATAATTATTATTGTATAGAAAATATTAATAAACCATTAAAAGCAATTTCAGGTTATACAATAAAAGAATTAGAATTAATGGCCAAAAAATTACAAATAAGAGATGATGATATTAAAAATAAAAATAAAAAAGATTTATATCAGAAAATATCTGAAAATTTTTAATAAATAAAATATAAAATTGATAATATAAATACTATATAAATATTAATATTACTTTATAATATATGACAAATTCATTAGATAATTTAAGTAAATTATTAAAATTATATTTAGATACTAGAAATGAATTTGATAAAAATAATAGTCCTGAATTTGAAATAAGATTTGGAACTCGTAAAATCAAAAATATTCAAAATATTAATAAAATTAACTATGATAATGTTATTAAAATACTAAAATCAATGAATTTTACTTTTGATGATATTGGTAGACATTATTTGAATATAAATCCTGATTTATCAGATAAAAAATTACGTATTCAAATAAATGGCTTAACAAATATACAAAAATATTGTCAAAGTAATAATATTATTGATGAAAATGGCAATATATATACTGATGTTAGTTTTATGACAAAAGATTTAATAGAAGATGAGGATGTAACTAATCCAGCTAATATTGATAATTTTAATTTTAGAGCATCATATCAAAATGAAGAGATGATAACATCAAGTGATGAAATAAATAGCATTGTTGGAGAATTAAAAAATGTAAAAAAATTTTACAGATTAATAAAAAGATTTACATTTAATCACCCCGAATATCCAGTTAATATTGATTTGAGTATTGTAAAAGAAAGTAAAACCAAATATTACAATATCAAGGAAAGTAATATTTTCGATGGAAGTGAAAAATATGAAATTGAAATAGAATTAGATAATGATAAAATTACTGATGCTACCGATTTTAAAGAATTAGATGGTAAAATTAAAAAATTAATAAAAATTATTCTATCTGGATTACAAGAATCTAAATTTCCAATTTCTTATGATGAACAAAATGATGTTGGAAAAGATTATTTAAAAATTATTAAAAAAGATAGTAAATATGAAAAAAATATCCAAACTCGCGATTTTATTGGACCTAGTTCTTATACTTTACAAATGAATAATATTACTGAAAAAAATGAAGATGCTAAAATTCCAAATATTAGAAATATGTATACTGTAACAGATAAAGCTGATGGTGATAGAAAACTCTTATTTATCAATAAAAAAGGAAAAATATATTTAATTACAACCAATATGAATATTCAATTTACTGGAGCAGAAACAAAAAACAAGGATTTATATGAAAGTATTTTAGATGGAGAACATATTTTATATAACAAAAAAGGACAATTTATTAATTTATACGCAGCATTTGATATTTATTTTATTAATAATAAAGATCTTAGAACTCTAGGTTTTACTCCACTTACAATTGAAGATATTCAAACAAATTTCAGATTACCATTATTAAATAAATTTTTGAAAGGATTAGAGCCTATCTTATTTGGAAGTAAAAATAATTTACCACCTATTAGAATAGAAAATAAAAAATTCTATGCCGAAAGTGATAAAAGTTCTATATTTGTAGGATGTAATACAATATTATCTCAAGTAAATAATGATTTTTATGAATATAATACCGATGGATTAATTTTTACTCCAATGGATAAAGGTGTTGGTAGTGATAAAATTGGAGAAGAAGCAAAATCACATAAGATTACTTGGGATTATTCATTTAAATGGAAACCAGCCATATATAATACAATTGACTTTTTAGTTACAACAAAGAAAATGCCAAATGGTCAAGAATTTATAGGTAATATTTTTCAATCAGGAACAAATGTTTTAACTAATGATCAAATTAATCAATACAAAACTTTAATTTTACGTGTTGGTTTTGATATAAAAAAACATGGTTATATAAATCCATGTGTTAATATTATTGAAGATGTATTTCCAAGCAATTCAAATATAGATGATGAAGATACATATAAACCTGTTCAATTCTTTCCAACTAATCCATATGATAATGATGCTGGTGTTTGTAATGTTTTACTATCGTATGATAATTTAAATGTAAAACAAATGTTTACAGAAGAAAATGAAATTATAGAAGATAATATGATTGTTGAATTTAGATATGATATTACAAAAGAAAAACAATGGAGATGGATTCCATTAAGAGTGAGATATGACAAAACAGCAGATTTTAGAGCTGGAAATAAGAATTTTGGTAATGCATATCATGTAGCTAATAGTAACTGGCATAGTATTCATAATCCAATTACAGAAAAAATGATTTCTACTGGTAAAAATATTGAAAACGAATTAGGAGATGATGATATTTATTATAACAAAGTACAAGGTATTTCAATTACTAGACCATTACGTGATTTTCATAACTTATATGTAAAAAATATATTAGTAAATTCTATTTCAAAAAAAGGAGATACATTAATAGATTATGCTATGGGAAAAGGTGGTGATTTACCAAAATGGATTTATGCAAATCTTTCATTTGTATTTGGATTAGATATTTCAAGAGATAATATTGAAAACAAATTAGATGGAGCTTGTGCTCGCTATATTAATTACAAGAAAAAATTTAAGGTTTTACCAAAAGTAATGTTTATTCAAGGTAATGCTGGATTAAATATTCGTAAATTAGATGCGCAATTTACAGATAAAGGTAAACAAATTACAGAAGCTGTTTTTGGTAATGGTCCAAAAGATGAGAAATTATTAGGTAAAGGTGTATATAATATTTATGGAAAAGGAGAAGGAGGCTTTAATATAAGCTCAATACAATTTGCGATACATTATATGTTTGAAAATAATAATACATTACAAAATTTCTTAACTAATTTATCTCAATGTACTGCGATAAATGGAATTGTAATAGGAACTTGTTTTGATGGTAAAAAAATATTTGATTTACTTAAAGATTTAAAAGAAAATGAAAGCTATACTCTTATGAAACACGATAAAAAAATTACCGAAATTACAAAAAAATATGATAGAGGAACTTTTGATAATAATATAAGCTGTATTGGTTATGCTATTGAAGTATATCAAGAATCTATTAATAAAGTTTTTAAAGAGTATCTAGTAAATTTTGATTATTTAAATCAATTAATGGAAGATTATGGATTTGTCAAAATAACAGATGATGAATTAAAAAGAATTAATTTTCCATCTTCAGTTGGTTCATTTGAAATTTTATATAACAAAATGTTAGAAGAAGCAGAGAGAAATCCACGAACAAAAAATAATTATGGAAATGCTTTGAAAATGAGCGATGAAGAAAAAATAGTGTCTTTCACTAATAACTATTTTATTTATAAAAAAGTTAGAAATATTGATATTGTTCATGCTAATAATATTTTAACAAAAGAAACTCCTGAAGAGAAAAAAGAAGAATTTGTTGAAAGTTTAAAATCTAAAAAAGTTATTGAAGAAACAAATAAAGAAATAGAGAAGGAAGAGAAAAAAACTAAACCAAAAAAAATTAAAAAATTAAAATTAGAATCATAAATTATAACCTTTAATTGTAAAATTATATAAATATAAATTTATTTATATAATTAGCATATGAGTTTTTATTTATTACCAAGTAATAGTAATACTGCAAATATAAATAATCTTTCATTTACATATACAAATGATGTAGATAATATTGATATTTATATAAATAAATCATTATATAATTATATTAATTATGCAAAAAAACAAATAGATATATATTATTCAGAGTGGGATTCGTATAAAAAATATACAAATCCTTATGAATATATACATAGTATAATTCCATATTACAAAACTTCTGTATCTAAAATTAAACCATTATCTCGTTCATTTTTTAAATTAATAGAAATTTTCTATTTGTTAGATATATTAAATGATATTATAATACCAAAAATTACTAGTTTTCATTTAGCGGAGGGTCCGGGGGGATTTATAGAAGCTTTATCATGGTTGAGAAATAATACTAATGATATTTATTATGGAATGACCTTAATAAATGATGATGCTAATATACCTGGATGGAAAAAAAGCCAATATTTTTTAAATAAAAATCAAAATGTTAAAATAGAGTATGGTATAAATAAAAATGGTGATTTATCTGATGTTGAAAATTTAAAATTTTGTTATGAAAAATACAAAAATTCAATTGATATTATAACTGGTGATGGTGGATTTGATTTTTCTGTTGATTTTAATAAACAAGAAATTGTATCAACTAAATTAATTTTATATCAAATATGTTTTGCTATTGCAATGCAAAAAGAAGGTGGATTATTTATTTTAAAATTTTTTGATTTATTTACTGAAGCATCTGTTGATTTAATTTATTTATTATCATTATGTTATGAAAAAATTTATATTGTTAAACCATTTACTAGTCGATATGCAAATTCAGAAAAATATATTGTATGTAAAAAATTTAAATCAATAAATGTTAAAAATATTTTAGATAAAATAATAGAAAATTATTCCGAAATTAATAATAATGAAAATTTTTTGAAAAGAATTTTAAATATAAATATCCCTTACTTTTTTTTAAATAAATTAGAAGAATATAATGCAATTATTGGGCAACAACAAATAGAGAATATTATATCAACTATTAATTTAATTAATAATAATAGTAAAGATGATAAATTAGAAAATATTAAGAATAATAATATACAAAAATGTCTTCAATGGTGTATAAAATATAAAATACCATATTACAAAAATTTCATATAATATTAATATTTAATATTAAATATCTAATAAAAGAATTAAAAATATTTAGGATATATATAAATGTCAAATATTAGAGCTATTAGACACGTTGATAGAATTATCAATGTTAATCAAGGAGGTGGAACAAAAAAACAAGGTATTGCTTCAACTACTAATTTAAATACATGGTCTCATGTAGCATTTAGAAATCGTAATATTATATGTCCATGTAACAGAAATGTTATATTCTGCGTAAATCAATTAGGAGGTGTTGGAGCTGGTGGTATTCCAGGACGCTCATACATGTTTGCTTCTACAGCAGACGGTGTTCATAGACCATCGTATTGTGGTAAACGGGCACCAATCAATTTTAGACAATTTTTAAGTTTTGTTAAAAATTAAACTAATACTATTATTTATATAATATTATTATTATTCTATAATATTATATAATGTCAAATAATAAAGTAAATTGTGAAAAATGCAGAGAAGAATTAGAACCAAATAATTTAGAAAAATGGAAATTTTCTTTAATAGGAACATTTTTAGTAGTTATTTTATTTAATCCAACAATATTTAGATTAACACAAAATATATTAGGTAATTTGATAGGAAAAATATCAGATAAAAGTGGATGTCCTACAGTATTAGGTTATTTATTACATGCATTAGTATTTACTTTACTAGTTCGCTATTCTATGGAAATGAATATTTAATAAACATAAGGTTCTAATTTTTTAAGTTCTTCTCTATTTTTGCTTTGTTTGACTTGTTGTTCTTCTAGAAATAGGTCTCTCTTGTATTTCTTTAAATTGTTCTTTAGCAATATCTCTTTTTCTATTATATTCATCTATTCCTTTTTGTTTTTCTAATTCTTCTAGTGCTTTTTTTTGAGCAATTTTTTGCTGTGTTATTTTTTTCAATTGTTCATCTATTTTTCTTTTTACTTCTGTAGCAATTTTTTTATTTCTTATTTTTCTTTCTTCATGTGATTGTCTCATTTTTAAAAATTCTTTACGTGCTAATATATAACCAGGAGTTAATTTTGACACAGGAATATTACTTAATATTAATTTTTGTATTTCAGGTTGATATATTCCTTTCTCTCCTTCTCCCAATATTTGTTTTAAAATAAATGAATATTCTTCTTTAGGACCTCCACCTTTAATAGTTTTACATTATTTAAAAGGAGCACATGAACTTTTTTTCGAAAACCCTTTTTTTCTTCTACATTGTTTTCTTGTAAATTTTCTTGGTAAACTAAATATTTTGCCATCTTTTCTTATACATCTTTTAGATTTTTTATTTATATTACAACAATTTCTCATATGTAATTATTATAAAAAAATTATAGAAAATAATAATAATTAATATATTCTTGTATAGTCATTTTTTTGTTATTAATAGAAATTTTTTTATTATTATCAAATTTTAAATTACTTAATCCCATATCATTGTCCATAATAGCCATTGTCATTTTTCTCTCTATAACTTTATCACTACAACGAGGAATAGTTTTATTACACCAACGACCTAAATTAGGAATCGATTCTTTTAAAAAATAATTATTAAAAGATTTATAAATATAACGAATCATTATAATTAAATAAAAAGTTTTATTTATAAATAATTATAAATAAAATTAATAAAAGCATTTTAATTATAAATAATATAACAATTAATGTATTCTATGATGACTGCCTATAATTTATTTTCAAAAGGAAAACGTAAAGAGCGTTTTGAAATTATTTTAGAACCATTACAAGCAATGATTCAAATATCATTTTTGGGATTTTATCCCATTGGAAGCAAATTAAATATACATAATAACTTATTATATATACAAGCAGCAGGGTGGAGTCAACCATTATCTAGAGCTTATTACAATGATTCAAAAGATGATCTATTTTATTTATTTAATGCTGTTGTAAGATTTAATAAGTTTTATAAAAATATGCCAGAAATTCAAAATAATAGTTTATTTAATTTATTAAAAAAATTATGTATTAAAGGTATTGATAATTTAATTGTAACATATAATCAAGTTGATAATCCAGCATTATTACATACTTTAAGAATGTATAAAATGTTTTTAGAAAGCGATTTAAATTCAAATTTAAATAATAATAGTAATAACCCAACTAGCAATAATACAAATCATATATATGAAAATTCTAATGCTATTGTTCAAAGTAATTCTAATAATTTAATTGTAAATTCAAACTATAACAATAATAATAGTAATAATGGTAATAATAATGATTTAGCTAATCTTATAAATACATCATTTATAAGTGATACAAAAGATATAGATGATGTTTTTGTAAATATAACAAAACTATATAGTATTCAAGACTATAATATAATTTATAGCACACTAATTTTATTAGAAAAAAATCCTCAAAATTATAATGAATATATTACAGGAATTAATAGTATACTAAATCCTATAAATTCTCAAATAAAAAAATGGATTAATGATAATATTGTTTTTTAAAATGCTCTATTTTTACTAATTTTATAAAAAACTACTGCAAATACTATATTTATTAAAAATATAATAAGATAACATAATAATGGAAAAGTAAAATTGTTGAATGGTAATTTTTCAATATTAATAAAATTAATAAATTCATATGTTGCGCTAATTAATATAACTATACCAGCAATTATTAAAAATGATGATATAAAAATTATCTAAATATTTGTTGTTTTGGAATAAGTGTTCCTGTTCCAGCGCCAGATACATTGCTAATAGTGTCTCCATTTGTAGATGGTACAATAGAACCTTGTGGAGTATGAAAGCAAAGAGTATGATTTCCACTTCCACCTTTTGGTTGTCTGCCTGTATTATTATTCCATATAACTCTTCTTCTAATATTTGGTATACATACTTGATATCTTGATTTTAAGAAAATTGGTGGATTTACATTTGAACTATATTTACTAGCATTAGCACCTTCTCTTCCCCAAGCTGTATAAAATGAATTAGCATTTTTATTAATATTATTTACTTTTGCATTTAGTGTTCTTAAACCACAAGATACAGCTCCTTGTTGAGAAAAGTTTTGATTACTTGGTTTATATATAATTGTTTTTTTGGTATAACCATCATTACATTCATTATTACAGCCTTTCTGTATAAAATTTGTTGATACAAATTGTTGAGGAGCAACAGCTTTACCATCTAAACCATATTTATCATTAAGTAAACCTTGCCATGAATAAAAATTATTGGTTGGATATATAGGATTACCTTCCTCATCTTCATATTGAATAAATTTATTTTTCGATAAATTTAAATTTTGTTGATATGTTTTAACTCTACTTTTTAAATAATTTCTTGTATCAGAATAATATTTTTTATCTAAAAGAGTAACAGCACTTCGAATTCTATTATTAGGAGCATTACAACTTTGACAAACAGGTCTTCCGTTACATAGATTTAAAAATTTATCATCTTTATGAATATGTTCTTTAATATTATTATTTTCTCTCAAAATATTTTCTTTTATTGACCCTAATACGCTATAATTTTCATCTTTACATTTTGAACAATCATCTGAATTACTTCCTAAATAAACAGTGCTTCCTGGTAAATCTATCATAGATTGATCCCTTCCTATACTTTTAGCGCTATCTTTTCTAGGGGGTTTTAATTGTTTTCTGTAATGTTTTAAAGGACGGGCTGTTCCAAAGGCACTACTGTAATCATTAGCTTCATCTACATAAATAGGATTATTACCTGCACTATGAGCTGCACGACTAGTTTGATTAGTATTAGGTCTAGATTTAATAGGTATAATTGATGTAGTTGATTTACCTTTCCATGATACATATGGTTGAAATTGCCATTTATAACTACTATATGGTTTTTTCAAATTCATTATAATATTATTATAGAAAATAATAAATAATAATATTATATAATGAATTGTATTTTAATATTATTAGCTTTAGTATTATTAGTTATTTTATATAATAATTATTTTACAACTATAGAAAATTTAGAAAATAATCAAAATACTAATAATAATTCTTGTTTAAGTAAAGACCCTTTATTTTTATCTATAAATAATGCTTCCCAAATTAATATTTTATCAAAAGAAGTAAATAAATTACAAGGATTAAAAAAACAAGTTGATGGAATGGATAATAGATTAAATTTACTTCAAAAAAGTGTAACAGATATGGTAAATAAAATAGGTAACCAAGGATTTGGAACAGCTGGTAGAAATATGGAAACTATTAAAGATCCACCACCAAAAATTAGTGGATTAAATTAAATTTAAATAAAATTATTTACATATATTAATATAATGAGTAATTTTTTTGATAATATAATGAATGATTTTTCTGGTATGGAAAAACAAATATTAGGTCCTAATTATAAGTATTATAAATTTATAAAAACACCAAAAGAAATTGGTATGTCTGATGATGGTTCTCTAGATGCGATTGGCAGTAATATAAATGGTCTTATAGCTTACACTGAATTATTAGTTAGTGGAGGCGGTGTGGCATCAGCAACTGGAAAACCTTTAGGAAATAAATATTTTTTACAAACGGGAGCTCAATGTACAGATAAAAAAACTGGAAATCAAGTAAATAGATTTATATATGTAAATAATGTTCCTGATGGTGAAATACCATTTATATCTTCTGGTATGGGTGTCAATTTTACTGAATTTGAAGGTTTACTTCCTGGAACAATGAGTAATATAGCACAATTAAATCCTCTTGGAGTTTTTCAAGCATTTATGTTAGGTAATAGTCCGGAATGTCAAGATATTAAAATGGAAACTATTGATGTAAATAATAATGTATCTCAAGAAACACAACATGTATTAACCTCTGATATAAAAAATATGAATCCTTGTTGGTTTCCAAACAAAATTAACCCAGTTACAAATACACCATGTAGAGAGGCATTTGAAAATAGAAAAAAACAACCAAATAATATTACAGAATTAGAAGATGATAATATAGATTATGTAAAAAATTTGATTAATGTTATATATATTTCTCTCCTAATTATATTATTTTTGTCAATTGCAAATAAGTGTTTGAAAAAATAAATTATACTTAATTAAAAATATAAGATTTTTATTAAATTTTATATTATTATTTATTTTTTTTTAAGGTCTTACAACTCTATTTAAATCTCTTCTAACATTTGTTATACGAGAACCACCACTTTGGAATTTATTATCTAATGAAGATTTTTTGGGAGGTGCAACTGTTCCACCATTTCTAACTCGTCTTAAAGTTGTATTTGTAAAAGATTTATCAATATATCCATGAGAAAAACAATGAACATTATCTCCAAAACTACTTTTTCCAACAGCATTTATTTTTTTTAATTCCATAACTTGTGATGATGTAAAATAATTTTCACCACCACCAGCATCACTTTTATATACTCTTCTTAAATTTGCATAATTAGAGTAACCTTGACTGGATGGATAAAATTTTGGTGGATTGGCTCCATTTATATTACTAATTTTAGTATCTTCTCTACTAGTTACAGCAGCCATACCACTTAAACCTATACTATTAGATTGACTTCTGTATACTAAAGGTTTTGTATGAATAGTCATTGTAATATTTCGCATTTATATTATATTAATATAAAAATGTAAAAAAAATATTTTTACTTTAATTTAACAAATAATTAAATTATTTTGTAATAAGAATAATTTTTATGTCATAATTCTTGGAGCAATATTCATTGTCATTAGTTCTTGGAATAATAATTTACAAGAATATGGAATATGAACTAGGTTAAAGTCTGTTCTATTTTCGCATGTTTTACAATAGTGAATATGTGTTTTATCATTATATGCCGCTATTAATCCACATTTCTTACAAACATTTACTTTAAAAGCATCTGACGCATCATATAGACGCCCTTTTGTAAATCTAGAAGCACCATGCGCCACCATAGCGTCTCTTTCCATCTCTCCAAATCGAAGACCACCATCTCTTGAACGTCCTTCGGCAGGTTGACGTGTTAGATTAACCATTGGTCCAATACTTCTACTATGTTGCTTATCATTTACCATGTGCTTTAATCTTTGATAAAATGCTGGTCCAATGAAAATATTACTATCAATTTGTTCCCCTGTAAGACCATTATATAAAACTTCATTACCATTAGATTCATAACCATTTTTTTGTAATTCTTTACAAATATCTTTAATGTCTAAATCTTCAAAACTTGTTCCATCACCAAATAATCCTAACTGAACTAAAACTTTACCAAGTAAAGTTTCTTTCAACTGTCCAATTGTCATACGACTAGGAATAGCATGAGGATTAATAATAATATCTGGCTTTAATCCTTCTGCTGTAAAAGGCATATCTTCTTCATTAATAATATTTCCAATAGTTCCTTTTTGTCCATGGCGACTTGAAAATTTATCTCCAATAACAGGATTTCTTACAATACGTAATCTAACTTTACAAAAATTGTATCCATCTCCATTTCTCTCAATATAATTTTTATCAATATAGGTTTCCTCTTTTGTTCTATATACTTTACTTTGATCTTCATATTTAATAACTTTAGTATGATCATTTCTATTTTCTTTTATTGGAAGAATTTTTGAAATAATAATATCGCGATCTTCAACTAGAGAATTTTCTGGAATTACACCATTATGATCTACTTTATCATAATTGGCAAATTTCATTCCTTTTGTCTTATTAGGATCAGGTTTACATCTAATTTCTTCATCACCTTGAATTTTTTTATCTTCATCTTTTTCTGTATGATATACAGTTGCTTGGAATAATCCTCTATCTAGAGAACCTTTATTAAATAGAATACTATCTTCCTGATTATAACCAGTATGAGATGCAATTGCTACAATTACCATTTCTCCAGAAGGAATTTTATTCAAATTAATAATATTCATAATTCGTGTATCAACAAGTGGTCTCATTGGATATGATAATACATATGCTGTTTTATCCATGCGTTTTTCATAATTTGTTACGTAAACACCCATTGCTTGTTTGCCCATTGCTGAATTATGTGTCATTATTCCGTCATTTATAAAGAAACTATGATTATCGGATTCTGTTGTAATATCAGAAATAATATTCATATCAATTAATTTTTTTGATTTAATTGGAACAAAAATGGCATCGTTAATTATTTTACATTTATTTACAAATTCTTCAATATTATCATTTTTCAGATTCGGACAAGTAATTTTACGATTTTTCTTGTAACTTCTAATGATATCTGAAACTCTATTGATATCAATATTTAATTCACTAGAAATTGCTGTGTTAGTTTGATTATTATCATGATAATTTCTTACTTTTTTTATTAAATCTGTATATTCTTTAATAATTATTTTCTTATATTTAAGATACTCAATAATAATTCCACTCTTCGTAATCTTACGAATATCATATTTATAGCCAATTGTATCAAAATAATTAATTAAATTTTCTTGAGAACTACTAAATTGAATACCAATATTATATCTATCATCTTCATTTGTATTTAAATTACAAAATACAGTGTTTATAATTTTAAAATAATTAAACATATCAGAAATAGATGTCATCATTTTGATTAAACTATTTTTATGTTCAAAATTCTTTGTCATACGTAATGGTCCTAATATATAATTATATCCTTTTTTGTCAAGTTTGTTGAATCTGATTTGACATCCATCTCCACCTTGAATTCCAGATAAGAATTCACGTTTTACTAAATCAGTGCCATTTTTAATCCAATTCGGAATATCATTACTATACTGAATTGTTTTTTTACCACTTACCATTCCCAAAGCTTTAAATAAAGCACCTACAACATTTTGATGAGCGACATTAAATGTATGATATTTACTACCATTGAATAATCTAGTTCCTTCTTTTATTTTCATTCTTTTAAATCCCAAATCTTCAATATCAAGTTCAAATAATTCAGCACCACAATTATCACCAAAATCAACTTGTAGCATAAAAGTATTATCTCTATTATGATAAGTTAATGTTCCATCTGCTAAAGCATATCCATACATTCTAGCTAAAATATGTAATTTATTATTGTTATTGTATAAAGGCATTAAACCAATATTTTCTAATTCAGAAATATATTTATTCACTAATTTTTCATTAATATTTTTTCCTTCATTATCTTCTGTTAAAATGTTTCTGAAATTGTTACTATCAAAAATTAGTTGCATATCATTTTCTTCAATTATATTATTCATTTCTTTTAATGCTGGCTTAATTCCTAATAAATCTTCATCAATTAGTAAATCCTTTACTTCTTTCCAACCATTATATGTCATGAATTTATGATCAAGTGTTGCATTAAATTCTTTTCCTGAATAAGTTATCACATTATACATAGATTTTTCGGTTTTTCTTACATATTGATTAATAATTTTAGTGTAACTAGTTTGCATTGTATTTGGATTAAATGTTTGTACATAATCACCAACTTTAATATCTTTAATTAATTTATAAGATTGATCTTTCATCAAAACAGGTGTATTTATATCTAAACATTGGTAAGTATTTCTCGGCGATTGATTATGATCAGGAAATGGGATACAGGATGCTAATATTCCAAATATTGAACTTGGGTGAATTTCACAGTGAGTATATTTATAAATAATATTATTTTTCTTATTAGTAATTAAATCATTCTTTTTCATAGCAATCATACTAAATGATTGTTCTAATGGGTCAATATATTCAATAACAGATTCATCAATATTACAAGCAATTAGTAAATCATTCCAGTTTAGTTCTTGCTTTTCTAATTTATTAATAATTTCTGGTGTATATAAAATCTTATTATTATTTACTTTTAGTAAAGGTCTAATTAATCTTCCACCATCATTACATACTCTAATTTCACAATTTTTATAATCGAAAATTACACTTGTATAAATATTAATAATACCCTTATATTTTTTATCTTTAAGAGATAAATATAATTTTTCTGGTTCATCAGTTACACCAATCCAAGCGCCATTAATAAATACCTTTACATAATTATCTAGATTATCCTTACAATATTCTATTTTAATTATTTCAAGATTTACACAATCTAGTAATGGTGTGCTATTTGAATTAATTGTAATTGTTGACATATAACTTAAATTTTTTACAACACCAACTGAAGCCCCTTCTGGAGTTTCCGCGCAGCACAGAAATCCCCATGAGCTATTATGTAATTTTCTGGGAGGAATTAATTTACCACTTTTATCAATAGGAGTATTAATACGTCGTAAATGACTTAGAGATGAAATATATGTTAGGCGATTTAAAACTTGTGCCACACCAACTTTATTACTATTCGTTTGTTTTATACCAAAATCTCCAGTTGCTAATGCTCGCTTAATTCCATTTTCAATTGTTGTAGATTTAATAATTTTATAAATGTTTGTTAAATTAATAATATTACTATAATCTTCTGTTGATTTCCATGAACCTGTATTAATCTCTCTTACAATATATTTTTGCATATCTTTTACTAGCTTATTCAAGTAATTTCTGAATAAATTATTTAAGAGTGTTCCAGTTAAATCAATGCGTTTATTGATATAAGAATCGCGATCATCAACAGGTGCTAATTTTAAATAACATTTAAATAATTTGAATATCATATATCCTAAGAAATAAATTTTTTGAGTTTTATTATGACAATGAGGAAATAAGTCATTTTCTAGAACTTCTTCCGCAAACTCCCGCTTTTTAATAGCACCATGCTCTTTATCCATATTCATTGGTGTATACATTACATTACTTGTAATGTATTTCATTGCTGATTCATAATCTAGATAATTATTTCCTTCAATGATAGAAGCTTTAAATTCTTTAATAAAAACTTCATATAGAGGGTTATTTAAATCCAAGACAATTTTTTCACAAATTTCTTTATCTGAAATTACACCTAATGCTCTGAATAATATAACAACTGGAATTGGATTTTTAACTCTTGGAATTTGAATCCATAGCCCATATCCAAATGAATTATTTTTTGAAGACATCATAATAGCAATCTGTTTTGGTGAAATACATTTCCAATCTGGAACAGATTTAATTTCTGCCATATATGACCATTTACTATTATTTTTACTAATATCAAAACAATAAATTTGATTCTCGGCTGCTCGTTCTTGACCAAGACAAGTTTTCTCAGAACCATTAATAATAAAATATCCACCAGGATCCATTTTACATTCACCAATTACTTCTGATGTTAAATGTTTATACTGAGATAATACACAGATATTAGATCTTAACATAATAGGTAATTTACCTATATGAATTTTTGGAAGCACTTTATAATATGTTTGAACGTTTTCTAAGTCTTCACCAGTTCTTACAATATATTTAATATTTAAATCAACTGTCATATTTGATGCATATGTAAAATTTCTTAATCGAGCTTCTTGTGGAAACATAATTTTTGCTGCTCCATTATTTTCATGAATTTGAGGTCTATGTAAACTAAAATTTTCAAAATTAATATAAACTTCTAGACCATATTTTTTTAATTCTTTGTTATAATCTTGTTCTGATGTAATTAGAACAGGATTAAACATTTCAATTGTATGTGGAATTTGTCTACTAATAAAATCATTATAAGATTCAATTTGATGTCTAATTAATTGTTTAAGATGTTGATTTGAAAAGTATGAATTAATAATTGTCCATGGAATTTCTTTTTCTGAAATATTTTTTTCATTTAATTCTTCATCATTAAAATTTTCACAACGCTCCATTTTCAAATCACACATTTTATTTTTCATTTAAAAATTATTAAACTATATCAATTTATCTTTAAATTTATTAATAAATAAATAAAAATGATATTGTCATAAAGTATAATATTAAATAATAATATTAAAATAACAACGTTATTATTTTAATATGTCTAATAAATTAAAACGATCATTAGATAAAAATTTCTCATATAATGATTATAATCCAAAAAATAAAATACAAAATAAAAATGATGCTCAAAAACAGATTCATTATGGTTCTATTAGTTATGAAAATAATAGTAATGATGAATTTTGGTATCAATATTTAAATTCTGATGAAGATTATGAAGAATTTTTTGATGAAAATATTATTATTGAAAAAGAAAAAATTAATATTGAAAGAGAGATAAATGGTTTACAAGATTTGCTTAATATTATTGAAGATTATCCTTACGATGAAAATAAAATATATAATATTGATTTAGAAAAATTACATTCTATTAAAGAATCTCTTTTTAAGTTAAATTCATTAATTGGATTACAAGAACTTAAAACGAATATTAGTGACCAAATAATTTATTATTTACAAAATTTACATATACCAAAAAAAGAAAATAAAATAAATGAAGATTATTTGCATACTGTTTTATATGGACCACCTGGAACTGGTAAAACTGAAATAGCTATGATATTAGGTGATATTTTTTGTAAAATGGATATATTAAAAAGTAATAAATTTAGAAAGGTTACACGTAGTGATTTAATAGCGGGATATTTAGGACAAACAGCTTTAAAAACTAGAGATGTTATTAAAGATAGTTTAGGTGGTGTATTATTTATAGATGAAGCTTATAGTTTAGGAAATGCGGAGAAAAGAGATTCTTTTGCAAAAGAGTGTTTAGATACATTATGTGAGTCATTAAGTAATCATAAGAATGAATTAATGGTTATTATTGCTGGTTATGAAGAAGAATTAAATAATTGTTTTTTTTCTTTTAATCCTGGATTAAAATCTAGATTTACTTGGAATTACAAAATTAATGAATATAGTTCTGAAGAATTAAAAGATATTTTTATTAAAAAAGTAAATGACAATGGTTGGACAATAAATGATGAAATTAAATGTAAATTTTTTAAAGATAATAAATTGTTATTTAAGTCATTTGGGAGAGATATAGAGAACTTTTTTTCAAAAATTAAAATAGCACATAGTCGAAGAGTTTTTTGTTTAGAAGATGGAGAGAAAACTAAAATAACATTTAGAGATATAGAAAAGGGGTTAGAATTATTTAAAAATAATAATGATGATAAAGAAAAAGATGATAATAAAATAATTGCTTTGATGTATTCGTAATAATTTATAATTCGTGATTTTATTAATTTATTTTTAAATTAATAAAGTAAAGATGAGTAATATTAAACCTATAACTATTAATCCTGATTTATTCAAAGTTGGAGGAGGAACAAAAAAAGAGAGACCTTCTCATAATAAAACTCAGAAAATATCTACTATAAAAAATAACATTCAACCTAACAAATTAAAACGTGATTTATTACAAAAAATAAAAAATTATAAGCAAAAGGAGAAGAATTCTAGTGAAAATGTAGAGAGAAAAAGTATTCAAAATAATAGCAATGTTGAAAGTAATACAGAAAAAAAGGGTATTTATAAAAACTTGGATACAACAGAAAATAATGAATTTCAAAATGAATTTATGAAATCATTAAATTTTTTACAACAATTATCACAAAAAGGGCGCAATAAAACAATGAAAGCCAATAGACCAGTTATTAATATTGATATGCCAGATAATTTAAAAGAAAAAGATGATATTGAATCTAAATTAACTATAACAAATAAAGAAAATGGCGATGTTCCATATGGTTGCTTAAAAAATGGTAGTAAGCCAACATTTAGACAATGGAAAAATTATACAGTAAAAAATACATCATATAAAGAACCTCAGTTGGTAAATTTACCAGTAAAAAGTGAATCTATAAATAATATTCAAGATAACAAATCAAATATTCATGAAAATACTTCAAATAATATTGAAAATAACGAAGTATCTAATGAAATTAATAATGAAATAAAGAGAGAAGTTTCCCATGTTATAAATAATAGTATTCATCAAAATCAAAATACTTATTATAATCCCAATTCAAACAATAGTTATATTAGCACAAAAACAAAAACTATAAAATATCATCTTGGTAAAAAAAATAGAAAGGTTTCTATATTAATTAAAAATGCTGCGACGCGGAAAAAAATTAACACTGAACATAATAAGATAAAAAGAACTTCTGTCTTAGAAATGAAGAATTATTTAAGAAAACATAATTTATTAAAAGCAGGAAGTGAAGCTCCAAATGATGTAATAAGAAAATTATATGAACAATGTTTATTAAGTGGCAATATAAATAACACTAATAAAGATAATTTATTACATAATTATCTTAATGATGAAAAATAAAGAAAAATTAAAAATAAAAAATTAATTATATTTATTATATCATATGTTAAATATAATTTAAATTATCTATTATACCCATTTTGATATGAATCATGTCTAGATTTTAAAACTATTTTATTCTCTCTATTTCTAACATACATATTATATAATGAACCATTGTTATTTGTCATTTTAATTCCAAATCCATTATTCATAGTTTGTTTTAAATTAAATTCTTGAAGAAATGTTATTTTATGAATAAATTTATTACTATCTATATTCTCTCTACTATTTACTTTTAAATTATATATTATGAAAGGATTTATTTTATTTACATGTAATTTTCTACATAAGATATTATACATATCAAAAGTTGGTTGAACATTGTGATTATTTGTATTACGTAATAAATTCATTCTCTCTACATTAGCGACAAATGATTGAATACATTCTTTAATTAATATATTTCTCGGTGTAGCACATAAAAATGCTTGAAAAACTGAATTTCCTAATATGGAAAGACAAGAACAAAAAGTAGAATCTTTAATAATATATTCTACAGGTGCGTATGGAACTATATCAATATCGGCATAAACTCCGCCTTCAATATATAATTTACATAATCTCCAAAAATCTGCTTTATTTGGACCATATTTTATTTTATTAAAAAGTTCAGCATACTCTTTACTAAAATTTTTTTCAATAAATTCATAACAATCTTTATCGTCGCTAAATGTAAAAGTATAATCAGGGTTTAATTTTTTCCACATTTTAATTATATTTTCGGGAAATAATTTTGTTTTATTTGTCATATGGATAATTTTTGGTATTTTTCTCTCCATAAATAATTAATATACTATATATTATTTTAATTATTTATAATGTTTGACTTATTTAATTGTTTTTTGTTAATTTTATTTATGAATTTTGTATTGTTGTTGGAAAATAATCACTTTTTACCATTTTAAAAATTCCAACTTTTATTGTTTTTTTATTTAAAATAAAGTAATTTGTAAAAAATACATCTAAAGCTGCGTGATTTATAAATAATTTTGGAAAATGTGGATTTATTTTTTTAATTAAATAAGACCAATTTTGAAAAGATAATTTTAAATTTGATAGTGGATGAATTATATTAATTATTTTATCTATAATTGATTTATGATAAATCATTCCAGCACAACCTATACCTATTCCAGAAAAATTTTGCCTTTCATCTAAAAAAATAACTTTATAATTTGTTTTTGATAAAATAATTTTTAATTTTTCAAAATTTTTTTTAGAAAACCATGCATCATCTTCTAATATACATATATATTCGGTATTTAATTCTTTAGCTTTTTTTAATGCTTTTATATAAGATAAGATTAAACCTCTCTCTCCATATTTAGAATTATAAGGCATATTTGGCCAAGAATTTTTAATGCTTCCATCATATATCCAGCTAACTTTTGGATAATTTTCAATATTAGTAGATAATCTTTTCCCTAATAATTCTTTTTTTATGGGAAGTAGATTTCTTATTTCATTATTATAATGTTTATTATTATAATCAATAGCCTCTACTCTTATATAATTGTTTATATTATAACTATTAAACATATTTTCTATATTTTTTTTACGATTATTACATCTATTTAAATTTATATAAATAAAAAATAAATTATTATCCATTATATATAATGGATATTATATCTAAAAATAATATGTTAATAATTACATTTAGTATATATAAACATCCTATTTCTATAAAACGCATTGAAAATTTAAAAAAAAGAATTGAGGAAGATAAAATTCCTTTATATATTTTTCATAATGTAAAAACTAAATATAATTTAAAAAATAAATTAAGTTGTATAATTACAAGTAATATTATAAAAACTATATTAATGTTTCATAAAACAAATTTTGATTATTGTATTATATGTGAAAATGATTTTTATCCTACTAATAATTTTTTAAATAAATTAAATGAAACTGTTAAATTACTTCCTAATAATTGGAGAAGTTTACATTTATGTCCTGGATTTTTATGGGGTAGAGGAAAATATAACTATAGCAATAATAAAAATAAAAAAATAAATATAGATAAACCTGATCCTGAAATAAATTTAAAAAACTTTTCTATAGATAAAAGTAATAGATTTATATATAACTTAAATCCAAAATTATTATTAAATAATAATGCATGGTTAGGTGGCCCTATTGCTATTTTATTAAATAAAAAAAATAATTTACATATACATTTTTTAAAACAATATATTTATCTATTTAATAAAAATAATGATCCAGGAGATGTAATATTAAGTAAAATGATTACTAATAAAGATTTTATATGTTATAATCCACAACTTGGTAAAGAAGAAGAATGTGGTGGAACTACATTACCACATTAATTATAAAGAATATTTGAAATTGATGTATTCCAAGCATTTTTACTATTTACATTATTTTCATACCAATCTATACATGCATTAGACATATTACTCCATTTGTTTTCATCTATATTTTCTATTTTTTCTTTATATTCATTTGAATTTGAAACTCTAATAAAATGAATATTTTCTTGTGGTGGATTTATATATGAATTTATTTCTACTTCTGGCGTAATTATTGGGACTGTTCCAAATGCCATTAATTCAACCTCTCTATGACATTTACTACCAAATCCTCTTAAACATAATCCATATTTTGCTATTCTTAATTTCAATAAATATTGTTCTTTTGTAAATTTATGTTTATTTCCAGAAGCACAATGAAATTCAGTTACTACATTACCCCAATTATTATTTGTTTTTCTAAATTTTTCCTGAACATTATTTTCATAATTACCAATAAATATAGATTCTATTAGTCTATCTTCAAAAGATAATGGTGGATATTTTTCTAACAAATTTTCAAGAATTTTTGGACTTCTTGGCCAAAATATCCATGGTTCGGCATTTAAATTTTTATCTCTTAAAAATTTTATTTCATTGTCAATAGAACCATTGCCAACTTTAATTAATAAATATTTATAAATATCATCATTCATCCAATCTTTATTTGGGCGATCATATAGCATAACTTTATTGAATAATGAACAATGATCTTGATTTATAATATTTATTTTTAGATCATTATTTTTTATAGAAGATAAATAAGCTAATTCTCTAAAACTATCATTTGTATGATTCCATCTATCACTTCTAGGTTGTGATGGTATATTTATTATCCATTTATTATTTTTTACATAATCTATAATTAATAGTTCTTTATATTTTTTACAAACATAGAGTAGTTTTAAAAACATAGTGTTAAATTCATGAAACAAGCAATCATCTTTATTAAAATGTGTATGAATAAATACAATTGGTTTATTATTAAAATAAATATTATTTTTGTCAGATGTAATACTATTAATTACATTTATTTTATTATCTACATGAAATAATCTCCATGGAGTTATATTTATTTCAGGACCTAATATTTGAAAATTATATTTTTTAGCAAGATCTTCAATTAATACTTGATCATAAAAACGTGATTTTTTTGTAAATTCAATCCAATCATCTGTTATTCCCTTTTTATTTACCCATAAAATACCCCCATTATAATAACCATATAAATCACAAGCAGATTTTTTTATATAATGAGGTGATAAAGCCATATCTTTACTTTTATCAATACAATTTATTGGATTAAAAAATATTATATCGGAGTCTAAAAATAAAGTGTTTGAAGAATATTTTAATGCATATTCTATTACTTTTGCTTTTTCCATCTGAAATTCTGTCCATATATTTTCTTTCTCCATTTGTTCTCTATTTTTATTTGAATATTTTTCTAAATTTACTTCTAGCTTTAATTCTACCATAAGTGTAGGTGTCATAGTTTCCAATTCTTTTTTTGTTTTATTATCTACAAAACCATATACAATTACATTTGGGTGATGTAATGATAATGATAATAACATTCCTTTTAATTCATTTACTACATTATATGTAGCTATAAAAGAAAAACTATCTGGTGGTCCAATGCTATTATTTTGCTTATAATTATACAATTTTGTTATATTTTCTAAATTTTTATTTTCAGAATTTTTTTGTATTATATTTATCCAGTGATTTACAACAATATTATTTTTTGTAATTTGCTTACAGCGAGGACCATGACCTTTATTTAAACTACACATTACACAGCAAAATTTTTGATGTTCATCTTTTAAAAATCCACATTTACATAAATTCAATTTCATATAACTTATAATATTATAATATTATATCATTATAAATGTATAATATTCTAACAAATTATGATAAATTATGTAAATGTGGATATAAAAAAATAGATAATAAAGATTATTGTTGTTTTATGTGCTCAATTGGAAAAGGTCATGGTAATAAATGTTCTGGTAGAGAAAATAATACAATAATTATTGGTTCTGAAGGTTGTGGATATACATATTCTTATTTTTTCATTAATTATTTAATTAATTTATATAATCCAAATATTAGTATTATATTTAAAAATAATTCAAATGTAGATATTATTATTTGCTCTCATTATTATGAACATGAAAAAGAATGGAATGTAAATAATAAAAAATATATTTTTACAAATTGGGAAGCTATTAAAAAATTTACTCTAATATCTCATAGTGAAAAATTTAAAAAAATACAAGAAAAATTATTATTTACAACATTAATAGAAAATAATAGTATTCATATACCATATGGTTTTGTTGATTATATTAAAATCAAAAATCTACATTTATGGAATAATAATTATTTAAGTATTAAAAATAGAAAAAAATTTTTTGGATATTGTATTAAAAATACTCATTGGAATGTTACTACAAATAGAATAAAATTTATTGATTTGTTTACAAAATACACTAAAGAAACTTATGCTCTTGGTGAATATTGTAATCCGAAAAGTATACATACTAAACTAAATTTTGATTATAATGGAGATAAAAATCATTCTAATTTTTTAAATAAAAATTCAGATAAATCAACTGAAGAACTTATAAAAAAATATTCTGAATTTAAATTTATATTAGCTGCGGAAAATACTATAGAATATGGATATATGACAGAAAAAATAATAAACGCTTTGGCAGCTGGATGTATTCCAATTTATATTGGTTCTTCAAAATATATCAAAAAAGTAATTAATCCAAAAAGAATAATTATAGCCAATGATTATCAACATCCAAACGAATGTATTAATTATATTTTATCTCTAAAAGAAGAAGATTTTGATAATTATGAAAAAGAACCTATTTTTACAAATGAAAAAGAAAGTGAAATTTTTAGAGAATTATATAATAGAGATTCTCCAGAAAATAAAAAATTAATAGATAATATGAAATATTTAGTAGATAATATATTAAGTGAAAAAAACAATAAAATTTCTGAAATTAGTTTAAATAAAATATAGATTGTATTCTTATAATACATAATGTTTCCAAAAATACTACATTTAACATGTAAAGATAAACATAATATAGATAATCATATATGGAGACAATGCTATGAAAAATTTAAAAAAATTTATACTGGATATGAAATTATTTTATATGATAATCAAGATATTTATAAAATAGTTAGAGAGAATTTTCCACAGCACGAACAAATAATCAGAAGTGTTCAAAATGGAGGTGCTATTGCTGACACATTTAGGTATTTAATTCTTTATCTAAAAGGAGGAATTTATGCTGATATGGACTGTGAACCTTTACAACATATAGATAATTTATTTAATGATTTTATTTATTTTCATGGTAATAAAGGACAATTTTCATTATCAAATTCTAATAATGTTGATTATTACAATACTTTCAAAATAAATCCTTGTACAAAATGTAAAAATATTAATAATGCAAATAATTTTATTTGTGGAGGTCATAAGTTAATAGACCCAGAAAAAACATCTCTTATTATCAGTAACGAATTTAGTAAATTTTATGGTTGTAATACTAAACAAGCCGGGCAATGTTGTCAATGGTTTATAATTGCGAAACCAAAATTATTTTTATTTAAAGCATTATATAAGCAATGTATAAAAAATATTATTTCAAAAAAATATCTTATAAGTGTTCATGATTATACTGGACCATTAATGTTTAGTCAAATGCTTAATATTTATATGAAGTCAAATGATAATCATGGAATAACAATTTTACCACCAGATGTTTTCTGCGTTGGTTCTAGTATTCCTTATACAAAAAATGGTTTTATTCGCCACTATTTTACTGGTTCTTGGCATAATGAAGAAAATAGAAGAAAAATGAAACCTTTATCACTAGTAAAATAAATTTTTTTGTAAAATATTTTATATACATATAATGTATAATGGTATCACATGACACTATTAACAATGAATACAAAAAAAATATCGATAATTTAAATCGTTTATATAATTATCATTTTAATCAAATTAGAAGATTACGTATACATCCTTATGTAAAAAGAATTTATTTTCAAAGATTACATAATTTTTATAGATTTAAATTAAATGAATTTAAAAAAATAAAAGAGAAAAAAATAAAACAATATTATTCTTTATTGTCATCACAACAAATTAATAAAAATTTTAAAGCATTGATGGTGGGCATTAATTATAGAAATACTAATAGTGAACTAAGAGGTTGTATTAATGATGTAAATTCACTAAAAAAATTTTTAAATGAAGATCATAAAGTAAGTAACGATAATATTTTCACATTAACTGATGATACATTAATAAAGCCAACAAGAAATAATATATTAGAAAAATATAAAGACCTTTTAATAAATTCAGAAAAAGGAGATATATTATATTTTACTTATAGTGGTCATGGTTCATATACATTTGATAGAAATGGCGATGAATTAGATGATAAAGATGAATTACTAGTGTCAATTGATAATAGAGGAATTACAGATGATGAATTAAAAGAAATTGCACATCAATATTTAAAAGAAGGAGTTACCTTATTTGTTTTATTTGATTGTTGTCATAGTGGAACATTATTAGATCTTAAATATAGATATTTAACTACAAGTGACTATAATGAGGTTATTATTAATGATAAAAATACAGAAGCAAAAGGTAATATCTTCTTTATAAGTGGTTCTTCTGATTCTCAAACTAGCGCAGATGCTTATATAAATAATAAATTTCAAGGTGCTATGACATGGTCTTTTTTAAATTCTGTAAATTCAAAACCAGATTTAACTTGGAAAGAATTATTATTAAAAATGAGAGAATTATTAAAAAATAATTATACACAAGTTCCGCAATTTTCAACTAATAAATCTATTGATATAAACTCTAAAATTATAGTATAATAATAATTTTTCTAATATTTAAAATTATTATTTTAATTTTATTTTATACTTTTAATAATATTAGTTAAAATTTTTTTTCTATCATGAATAAATTGTAAAAATATTGCTATTATAAATATTATTGTATAAAATATAAATACTGAGTTATTAAATTCTCTCAATTTATATAAATCATTATAATCAACATTCTTTTTATTATTTCTTGTAATTTCATTTATTTCTATTAATATATTACCCATAAATTTATATTGAATATATCCTCCAATTAATAAAATTATTGAAAATGCTAAAACATAAAAATTTTTTGTATATGCTGATACTAATGCTACAGCAAAAGCCATTCTCATTGTTGTATAATATGTATTTTGGCTAGCGTATTCTGTCCGTAAATAAGCTAGATTTACTAATAATTTAGCATTATCAAATTTATCTTTTATTATATTACTCATAAATTATATAATGAGGTTTTTTAGTTACAAATTAAATATTTTACTCTATATTTTATATAATGGAAAATAAAATATTATTTATAACTGGTGGTGCTGGATTTATCGGAACTAATTTTATCAATGTTTTTGTTAAAAAATATCCACATGCTAAAATAATTAATTTTGATGCTCTTTATTATTGTGCTAATCAAAATAATGTAGATGAATACATACAAAAATCTTCCAATTATAAATTTATTAATGGAAATTTACAATCTTATGATTTACTTAGATATATTTTCGAAGCTAATAAAATAACACATATATTACATTTTGCAGCACAATCACATGTCCAAAATTCTTTTTGTGATTCCATTCAATATACAAAAGATAACGTATTAGGAACACATAATCTTTTAGAAGTTTCACGATTATATTGTAAAACATTAGAAAGATTTATACATGTTTCAACTGATGAAGTTTATGGCGAATCTATGTTAGAAATTAACGAGCAACATAAGACAGAACATTCTCTTCTGTGTCCAACTAATCCTTATGCTGCTTCAAAGGCTGCTGCTGAAATGTTAGTTCAATCATATTGTCACTCATTTAATATGCCTATCATAATTACAAGAGGAAATAATGTATATGGTCCTAATCAATATCCAGAAAAAGTTATTCCAAAATTTATTCAACAATTAAAATCTAAAGAAAAGGTTTCTATTCAAGGAGACGGTAGTTGTGTTAGAGCATTTTTACATTCTTTTGATACCGCAAATGCTTTTATTACAATTTTAGAAAAAGGTATAATAGGAGAAATTTATAATATAGGTTGCGATGAAAATATGGAATATAGTATATTAGATGTTGCCAAAATACTTATAAAAAAAATATTAGGAAGTAATAATTATGACGATTGGATTGAATATATAGAAGATAGACCTTTTAATGATAAACGATATTATATAAGTAATAATAAACTAAAAGAATTAGGATGGAAAATTACTACAAATTTACATGATGGGTTAGAAAGTTTAATACAAAATTAATTTTAAACTATAAAGCATAATAAAATAATTTAAAGATTAAAATATTTTTTAACTAGATGACTATAGTTAAAGATTATTTAGATTTGACTGAAAAGTGGAAAAATGAATATGGAGAGAGAACTCTTGTATTGATGCAGGTTGGTTCTTTTTTTGAAGCATATGGATTATTAGATGAAAATAATAATATTAAAGGAAGTAATATTGTAGATTTTGCAGAAATTAATGATATGGCTATTAGCAGAAAAAATATTTGTGTTGGAAAATCTAAAGTAGTGATGGCCGGGTTTGGATTGCCACAACTTGATAAATATATTAAAAAATTACAAGATAATGGTTATACGATTGTTGTATATGTTCAAGATGCGCAGTCTAAAAATACTACTCGTAGTTTAAATGGAATTTATTCACCTGGAACATATTTTTCAAATGAAAGTAAAGATTTAACAAATAATATTATTTGTATTTGGATAAATCATTCTTCCAATAAAATTATTGGTATTGGAGAACAAATTAATATTGGAATATCAAATATTGATATTTTTACTGGAAAAACTTCTCTCTTTGAATTCACAATGCCTTATTATCATAATCCATGCACATATGATGAACTTGAACGTTATATTTCCATTTATAATCCTAACGAATGTGTTATTTTATCTAATTTAGATGAATATATTATTGATGATATTATTAATTTTACAAATATTCAATGTTCAAAAATACATAAAATTATTTTAAATAGCAAAAATAACAAAACTAGCAATAGTGATTTACATAAAAGTGCTGAGAATGCTGAAAAACAAATATATCAACAAGAAATCATCAAACGCTTTTACCCTTTTGATAATGAAGAGATTATTATTAATGAAATACAAAATTATTGTTTTGCTTCTCAGTCATTTTGTTATTTACTTGATTTTGTTTATAAACATAATCCTAATTTAGTATCTAAATTATCTAAACCTTTATATGAAAATTATACTGAACGTCTTATATTAGCGAATCATTCTCTCAAACAATTAAATATTATTTCTGATAATAGATATAATGGAAAATTATCTTGTGTTAGTAAACTATTAAATAATTGCGTTACACCTATTGGAAAAAGAAGATTTCAATATAATTTATTAAATCCAATTACTGATATTGAAAAATTAAACAAATCATATAATATTACAGATTATCTTTTAACAACTGATTGGAATAAATATAAAGAATTATTAGAAGAAATTCGTGACTTAGAAAAATTAAAAAGAAAATTAATTATGAAAAAAATTACACCAAAAGATTTTACTAATATTTACAATAATATTTTACTAATTGACAAAATTAATATTCTTATTAATAAAGATAAAAAATTAAAACAATATTTTCAAGATGAAAATATTAATAATATTAAAAGCAAAAGTGAAATTATTAAAAAAATTATTAGTGATTTTTTTGATTTAGATAAAGCAAAATATATTGATGATATTAATAATATTAGTGATAGTGGTAATAATTCTCTCAAAAATATGTTTTTTATTAATAAAGGTTTATATGAAAAAGTAGACAATGGTTATAAAAAATCAATTGAATCGCGACAATTAATTGAATGTATTAGAGAGAATTTTTCAAATATGATTAAAGAATTTGAAAAATCAACAAAAACAACAGAATTTGTAAAATTACATGAAACTCCAAAATTAGAACCAACTCTTATTTCTACAAAAAGAAGAACTACATTTTTAAAAAAATCTTTTGAAAGTAGAGAGAAAAGTATTGAATTAAAATATAAATCCGAATTTACTGATAAAGATGAAACATTCAAATTAGATATTGATAATATTGATTTTATTCCATATAATGGTAATAATTCTAATGTCTGTATAACAAATAGCACTATTAGAAATATAGCAGTATCAATTAATAATTCAAAAAATGAATTACTCGGTATATTAGAATTATATTACAATGAATTTGTAAATAAATTTATTGAAAATAATAATATTTTAGATGATCTTATTCAATTTATTAGCGAAATAGATATTTTACAATGTAAATGTTTTATAGCATCTAAATATAATTATTGTAAGCCTGTTATTACAGAAAGTGATAAATCATTTTTTAACTTTACAGGAATTCGACATTGTTTAATAGAACAATTAAATACACGCGAACTTTATGTAACTAATGATTTAGAATTAGGTAATACAAATAAAAAAGATTATAGTAATGGCATTTTATTATATGGCACCAATGCTGTTGGAAAAACTAGTTTTATTAAATCAATTGGAATTTCTATAATTATGGCTCAAGCAGGATTATTTGTTCCTTGTAAAACATTTGAATATTATCCATATAATTACATTTTTACGAGAATTTTAGGTAATGATAATATTTTCAAAGGTCTCTCTACATTTGCTGTTGAGATGTCAGAATTAAGAACAATTTTACAATTTTCAAATAAAAATAGTTTGATTCTAGGCGATGAATTATGTTCTGGAACTGAAAGTGATTCCGCATTGAGTATTTTTGTTTCTGGATTAGAAGAATTACACAAAAACCAGAGTTCTTTTATGTTTGCTACGCATTTTCATGAAATCGTAAAATATGAAGAAGTTAAAAATTTGAATAAAATTAAATTATATCATATGGAAGTTATTTTTGACAAGTCTACAAATAAACTAATTTATGACCGAAAATTGAAAGAAGGTCCTGGTGATAGCATGTATGGTTTAGAAGTATGTAAATCTTTAAATTTACCGCAAAATTTTCTAGATAGAGCCCATGAACTTCGTGTAAAATATAATAATGTATATAAAAATGTTTTAGATATGGATACTAGTAAATATAATAGTAAAAAAGTTAAAGGTTTATGTGAAATGTGTAAAGTAAATATTGGAACTGAAATTCATCATTTAGAATATCAAAAAAATGCTAATAAAAATGATTATTTAGAAGAAGGTTTTCATAAAAATCATGTTGCTAATCTAGTTAATATTTGCGAAGATTGTCATAATAATATTCATAAAAATGATACTAAGAAAACTACAGTTAAAAAAAAAATAGTTAAAAAAACTAAAACAGAAAATGGCTATGAAATAATATAAATTATTTTTTATTTTTATTAAGATATATATAATGAGTTCTGTTGTAATTCAATATTTTAAACAAAATATAGATAATATTATTTTAGTAGCTATCTTATTTATTACGCTTCTTGTTGTTTTTGCTATGTTAAATGTTGATTTTACTCCATTAGTTCGAAAATCACTAAAAAAAGTTGTTACTATTGAACCTTTACAAAATAATAATGATAGTAAACCTACATCTTTTCACAATAGATTAACTAGTTCTTTCTGTGACAAAAGCAATAGTCCATCGCAACAAGAAGAAAAATGTGAAAAATTAAATAAAAATTCGTGTAATTCTACAAGTTGTTGTATATGGTTAAGTAATAATACATGTGTAGCAGGCAATAGAGGAGGTCCTATTTTTCATGGTAAAAGAATGCCAACTATGGATGGCATTAATGTAGCAAGTGAAGAAAAACATTCTGGTATAGACCATGGACAACATTGTAATAGTATTGATGGTAAAAAATGTTTTACTTTAGATTATTTTTATTTTAGAAATAAATGTATTGATGCTCGTGGAAAATGTCCAAAAAATAATTAAAAATTTTATTTTATTATAAAATTGATTTAATGATTATATAATATTATTAATTATTATATAATGATTATTCCTATCAAATGTTTTACCTGCGGAAAAGTTTTAGCAGACAAATATCGCTTTTATGAAAAAGAAGTTCGAAAAATTAAAATGAATGAAAAATTAGAAATTAATAAAGTAATATATTTAACAGATGAAAATGTTGACAAAACCCCTGAAGGTATTGTTTTAGACAAACTAAAACTTAAAAAATATTGTTGTCGTAGACATATGTTAACTCATGTAGAAATCGATTAATTTCTTTAATATATATATATATGAAAAATTCGAGAAAAAATTTGCTTAAAAAAAGAAAACATATGTCTAAAAAACATCATGTTGCTAGAAAACATATGTCTAAAAAACATCGTGTTTCTAAAAAATATATGTCTAAAAAAAGACATCTTTCTAGAAAACATCTTCCAAAAAAACATAAAACTAGAAAATATAAAGGAGGATATGGTTTAGGAGCAAATCCTTTCCCTCAACATCCTGGCGCATGGAATGTTGATAATATGGGTAGCTATTTTTTATTTAACCCTCATGGACAAGTTACCGGTGGCCCAGATCCTTTCTTCGGTAAAACACAACCAGAACCTCAAATGACTTATGGTGCTTTTAAAAGTAGACTAACTCCATATCAAAAAGGAGGTATGTTCGGACAAGGTTTAGTCAATTTATATAGAAATGGTATGAATAATCTAGTTAATAATTCCCCCTTTTTAGGAAGAGTATATAGAGGTAAACATCCTATTGTATCACCTTCTCCTACAGTTCAACCAGCGATGGAAACTAATACTATCATTCCAGGATCATTACCTAATATTAAAGAAATTAGAAATAATTCAAAAACTTTAGCATCTAAATTTTAAAAATATATCAAATATATCAAATATAATATATATTTTCTATATATATTTTATAATGGCTTTATTAGATAAATTACATAAATTATGTAGCCCTGCTTACATTTATTTTATGATATCATTTTTTGCTATTGTATTCATAATTATACAAAATGTAATGTATGGTTCTGGAACTAGATATTGTGTAGGTTCTTATGAATGCGATGTCCCATCTTCATTTTTAGTATTTTTATTCAAATTTTTATATGTTATTTTCTGGACAATTGTATTAGATGCTTTATGTAAATATGGTTATTCCAGATTATCTTGGTTTTTAGTAGTTTTCCCATTTTTATTATTAGCAATATTAATTGGATTACTTCTTTTATATAAAAATTAATTATTTTATCATATATTATTTTAATTATATGTGTCACGATAGAATAATACAATTTTATTATATATTATTTTATCTTTTATAATATATAATATGTCTGGATTTATTAAGGATAATTTTACAAAAATTTATAAAAATAATAAACCATGTATTAGCACTTTAGGATGTGGTTTACCAGGTGTTGCCCCTAAACTACTTGGTGGTGGTGCTGGTGCCTATAATCAAAGTTCTGGTATGGATGGTGCTAATGGTCGTTCAATGAATAGAAAAATTTTAAGACAATCATTTGGTAATAAAGTTATTAAAACTATTACAGATGGTGAATTTGGTTCTCCATTGATGTTAAAACATCACAATTTAACTAGTTTAACACCTTTTAGAGCTGCTATGAATGCCGGTGATGTTAACGGAACCGTAAATGAATCTACAAATCCCATATTTGGAAGACCTGCTAATCAAGTAACTGGCGTTAATCCTTCATTTTCAAGCCAAGCACTTGCTGGATATAAAGGTTTAGCTGGTAATATTCAAACAATTGGTAATTCAGCATATACTGGCAATCCTAAATTTGTTTATGATGGAGCTGATTATGTTAGATTTAAAAAATTAAATTCAATTAATAATAATTATAATGATAGCTCTTTTGGTGATGATCAACATAATGCGTCTCAATCTGCTTTAAGAAGAGTTAGAAGATATTAAATTAATTTTAATAAAAATTTGTGAAATATATTATATACTTAAAAATATAAGATTATAATATATTAAATGGATGAAAATATACCATGGAAAATTATAGATAAATATTTTAAAGATAATCCTCAAGCATTAATTAATCATCAAATTGAATCTTATAATGATTTCTTTGAAGGGGGTATCCAACGTATATTAAAAGAAAAAAACCCAGTCAAAATACTTAAACAACAAGATCCTGAAACTGATCGATTTAAATTACAAGCTAGTATTTATTTTGGCGGTTATGAAGGAAATAGATTATATTATGGAAAACCAATTATCTATGATGAGAGTCATGAACATTATATGTATCCCAATGATGCTAGATTAAGAAATATGACTTATGCAATAACTATTCACTATGATGTTATTATTGATTATACTATGGAAGATGATGATGGTAATATTATTGAAACATCTACAACATTAGAAAAAATATTTTTAGGGAGATTTCCTATTATGTTACAGTCAAAATTATGTATTATGAATGGTTTAGACAGAAATGTTAGATATATGATGGGTGAATGTAAAAATGATCTTGGTGGTTATTTTATAATTGATGGTAAAGAAAAAGTAATTGTATCACAAGAAAAATTTGCCGATAATATGTTATATATTAGAGATAAAGTTAACGAAATATATTCTCATTCTGCTGAAATCAGATCAGTATCTGAAGATGCTTCAAAACCTATCAGAACATTATCTGTTAGGATAGTAGCTGAAAGTTCTAAATATACAAATAATCAAATTGTTGTTAATATTCCTAATGTTAGAAAACCAATTCCATTATTTATAGTAATGCGTGCGTTAGGAATTATTTCTGATAAATCTATTATAGAATGTTGCTTATTAGATATAGAGAAATATAATTCTTATATTGATTTATTTATTCCATCTATTCATGATGCCAGTAAAATTTTCACACAGGAAAATGCTATTAAATATATTGCTACATTTACAAAAGGCAAAACTATTGTTCATGTTATGGAAATATTAGCTGATTATTTTCTCCCACATATTGGAGAACTAAATTTCAAAGATAAAGCGTGTTTCCTAGGTTATATGGTTTTAGAATTATTAAAAGTATTTATGAAAGAAAATAAATCTACTGATCGTGACAGTTTCAAATTTAAACGTGTAGAATTACCTGGTTCTCTCATATATGATCTTTTTAAAGAATATTATACTCTCCAACAACGTAATATCTATTTAAAAATAGATAAAGAATATTATTATAAAAAAGGTATTTATGAAAAGAATTTTCTAAGTTTAATTGACAATAATTACAAAGAATTTTTCAAAGAACGTATTGTTGAAGAAGGTTTTAGAAAAGCATTTAAAGGAAACTGGGGAGCAGAAGCTCATACTAAACGTCTTGGTGCTGTTCAAGATCTTAATCGTTTATCTTTCAATTCCGCTCTCTCTCTTTTAAGAAAAGTTAATTTACCTTTAGATTCTAGTGCGAAAGTTGTTGGTCCTAGATTATTACATTCTTCACAATGGGGATTAATTGATCCTGTTGATACTCCCGACGGTGGCAATATTGGTTTACATAAACATCTTGCTATTATGACAAAAATAACAAAATTTTGTTCCTCCAAACCAATTATTAATTGGCTTAGATTTAATGTTTTCATGAAAAAGTTAGATGAGGTAGATTTCAAATATATGTCTAGACTAACAAAGATATTTGTTAATGGAGCATGGGTTGGCATTGTTGACGACCCTGAAGCAACTAAAGAATTATTAGTATTTAATAGAAGAAATGGTTTAATTCCTATTTATACAAGTATTCACTGGCATATAGAAACTAATATTATTTATATTTACACTGATTCTGGAAGACTTTGTAGACCTATTTTTTACATTGATCAAGATGGACCAAGTATTATGAAAAAAAATATTTTAGAAAAAATTAATAATAATGATTTTACATGGGAAGATCTTATTAGTGGATTTAATGAAAAACTGGATAAAAATTATTCTTCATCCAAATGCAATCTTTATATGTCTGTAAAAGATTTATATAAAAAATCTAAAGAAAATCTTATTGAATTAAAAAATAATCAAAGCATTATTGATTATATTGATACCGCTGAAGAAGAAGTTGCTCTAATATGTATGGATTATAAAAAATTATCAGAAAATAATTTATATACTCACTTAGAAATTCATCCTTCTTTAATTTTTGGTGTTATGGGTAATCAAATCATATTTCCCGAAAATAACCAATTACCTCGTGATCTTTTTTCATGTGGTCAAAGTAAACAGGCCGTATCATTATATCATTCCAATTTCTTAACCCGGATTGATAAAATGGGTGTTATATTAAATTATGGACAAATACCATTAGTCAAAAGTAGATATATGAAATATATTAATAATGAAGAACATCCTTATGGAGAGAATGTTATTGTAGCAATTGGTATATATGGTAGTTATAATGTTGAAGATTCTATTTTATTTAATGAAGGTTCTATAAAACGTGGAATGTTCAGAACAACTTATTATAATATGTATGAAGATAGAGAGGATAGTTCTAAAGTTGGCAATTCTACTATTGATAGTCGATTTGCTAATATTGAAAATGAAAATGTTATTGGATTAAAACCTGGTTATGATTATTCTAATTTAAATGATTCTGGATTAATAAAAGAAAATACCTATTTAGATGATAAAAAAGTAATAATTGGTAAAGTTCAAACTAATTTATCTAATCCAAATACATCTTTAGATTCCTCTGTATTTCCCAAGAAAGGACAACTTGGTTATGTTGATAAAAGTTTTATTACTGAAGGAGAAGAAGGATTTAGAATCGCAAAAGTAAGAATTCGCGAAGAGAGAATACCTGCTATTGGAGATAAATTTTGTAGTAGATGTGGTCAAAAAGGAACTGTTGGTCTTATTATACCAGAAGAAGATATGCCATATACCGAGGAAGGTATTAGACCAGATATTATCATTAATCCTCATGCCTTACCTAGTCGTATGACTATTGGTCAGTTAGTTGAAACATTGATGGGTAAAGTTGGTTGTGAATATGGTGCTTTTGGTGATTGCACTGCTTTTGTTAATAAAGGAACTAAAAATAAAATATATGGTGATTTATTAACACAAATTGGTTATCATTCATCTGGTAATCAGTTGTTGTATAATGGACAAACTGGCGAACAAATGGAATCTCAAATATTTATTGGTCCTACTTATTACATGAGATTGAAACATATGGTTAAAGATAAAATTAACTATCGTGCTAGAGGCCCTCGAACTTTGCTAACTAGACAAACAGTTCAAGGAAGAGCAAATGACGGTGGTTTACGTGTTGGAGAGATGGAACGTGATGGTATTGCTTCTCATGGATTATCACATTTTTTACAAGAATCATTATTAGTAAGAGGTGATGAATATTATATGGCTGTTTGTAACTTAACAGGTATGATATGTATATATAATAGTGATCTTAATTTATTTATGAGTCCAATGGCCGATGGTCCCATTAAATTTTCTGGTAATTTAGATAATGGAATGAGTATTGATAATATTACACAATACGGTAGAACATTTAGTATTGTTAGAGTTCCTTATGCTTTCAAATTATTAATACAAGAATTACAAGCTATGAATATACAAATTAGAATTATTACTGATAAAAACATTGATCAAATTACTAGTATGGGCTTCAATAAAAGTATTGAAAGTATAGAACAGCCTATAGTTAAAAAAATTAAAAAGGATAAAAAAATAAAACTAGGACTAATTGAGCAACAACCAGAACAAGAACCTCAAGGTCAAGCACTAGAAAAACAAGAACCTGAACCTGAAATACAAGCAGAAGAAGCCAATCAAGAACCTGAACCAGAAGTTGAAGCCGATCCTAAACCTGAACCTGAACTTCAAGAACAAATAGAACCAGGAGTTGATGATGCTCCTGAACCAGAAGTTGAAGAACCACAAGATAATATAACAAATGTTCCATTAATTAATAAAAATTTAAATAAAATGGAAGATATTATTGAAGGTAAACCAGTTGTATCTATATTAGAAGGTGGAAAATATAATAAACATGATGAATATGTTAAAGAAGAATTTGAAATTTTAGGAGTCTTAGATGAGGAAGAAGGAGAGGAAGATGGTGAAGAAGATTATGAAAATAATAGTAAAACAAGAAATGTTGAATTTAATTAATATATTTCAATAGTAATATTTATTATAAAAATTGAAATATATTAAAATCTATTATATAATTATTATTATAAAGATGGCTGAAAATGAATATATTAAACAAATTTACAAATCACGCAATATTCTTTTAGATATACTAAAAGAAAGAGGTTTTAATACTGATGATTTCAGTGGATTTAGTATTAGCGAAATTCATGCCATGTATCAAAATAAACAATTAGATATTTTACTATCAAAACCATTAGAGGAAGCTGGCAAAGAAAAAAAAGTTTATATTAAATATAATCTTAGTAAAACACTAAGACCCAATAATATTTATGATATTATTGAAGATTTATATAATATTGAAAAAATGCTTAAAAAACGCGATGATCTTATTATTATTATTAAAGAAGAACCGAATGAAACTTTAGAAAAAATGCTTAAACACATTTGGGATCAAGAAAAGATTTTCATTATTATTATTAATATTCAACGACTTCAATTTAATATATTACAACATACTCTTGTTCCAAAACATATTGTTTTATCTGATGAAGAAACAAAAGAAATTAAAAAGAAATATAATATCTTAGATGATTCACATATTCCAGCGATTTCCAGATTTAGCCCTGTTTCTCAGGTAATTGGAATACGCCCTGGGCAAATTTGTAGAATTGAAAGACCCAGTAAAACTTCTATTACAACAAATTTTTATAGAATTTGTTCTCAATAATATATAATATATATATAATGTTAAATTTAACAAAGCCAAAACAATTTAAAGAAGATTTTAATAATGAATTTACTAATTATAAGATAATACTAGATGAAATAGAAAATATATACCCAAATTACAGATTAAATAAAAAAGATAAAAATTTATCTAATGAATTAGCTAGTAATAATTCTAATTTAACAGAAAGCCAATCTCGACTTTTTTCTTTAAAGAATAATTTAGAAAATAATACAGAAAAATTAAGAACATTTAATGATAATATGATTCAAGAAATAAATCAACTTGATGAGGATATTGAAAAATTACAAGAGAGATACAATAGTTTATTAAATAGTAATAATGCAGCCAAACATGCATTAATTGATTTTAGATTTTCATATAATGAAAAATTAATTTACAATATTATTTTAGGCATTATTATATTTGGTGCTATTTTTATGAGCTACAAAAGAAAACCTGTTATAAAATAAACTTTATAATAATTTATTTACAATATTTTATTAAATAAATTATTTAATAAATCTTTTAAAATAACATTTTCTAGTATTATTGTATATATATAATGTTAAATAATGACCCAAATTTAGAACAAGGTAGAAAATTTTTACAACATGAACAAAATACATTACAAACTATATTACCTAATTTAAATTTAATTGAGCAAACTTCTTCTCCAAAACTTACTTCTATTATTGAAGCTATGAATGATAAAGATTCTATAAAAAGTAAAAATAATACACAAAAAGAAGAAGTTTCAAAATTAGAAAAAGCATTTAATTCCACTTTAGCAGAATATACTGCCACATATAAATTAATTAATGAAGAATTAATGCTAAATGCTGCTTTACACAAAGAACAAGAAAAATATTTTGGAAGTATTGTAACTAATAACAAAAATTACATTTATGTTAATGACTATGGATTTACACACAAATTTGAAGATGACTCTATTAAAAAATTGGCCCCTAATTGCCCAAAAGATTTTAAAACTGTTGATTTTGAAAAAGATGGTATTAATAAATTGACACTTAGTCATCCGATGGGTATTGGTCAAGCTTGTAAAATTGCCGGTAAAAATATAATGAACAAACAAACTAAAGAATTTGCCTGGGTTGATATAAAAGGTATTAAACATGTATATTCACAAGATGTTTGGAAAGAAAAATCAAATACATGCTCTATTGATCCTATTCAATTTGATAATGATATGTATGTAAATATACCATCCGGTCCTCCAATGACTAAAACTTCCATATGTAACAGAATGAATGTTCAACCTAAATTATGGAAAAAATTATACCAATTAAATGATGAATTATTAAAATTAGCAGAATTAATGCTATTAGAAATTACAAAATTAGAAATAAGAGATTACAAATTAAATAAAGATATGGCGCAACAAAAAGAAAAATTACATAAATATATTAATAATTTTAATGATAATAAAAGTAGCATTAATGAACTTGAAAATGGTCACGTTAATTTTAGTGGAAATAGAGATGATTCTCGTATTAGATTAAATATGGAATCTTCAAGATATTATACATGGTTAATATTAGCTGTAATTATTGGTGCTATAATTTTTTATACTTATTCTGGTTTTGGTGAATCTAGAGTTTTACAAATATTTTTATTAATAGTTGCTATTATTGCTTTATACTATATATTCAAATATTTAAGAAGACACTATTTCTAATAATATCTATATTAATAATATATGAATATTAATAATATCTATATTAATAATATATGAGTATTAATAATATAGAAAAACAATATAACAATGATTTAGATAACCTGAAAAAGACAATTAATGATTATAAAGATAAATTTAATCAATTTAAGAAACTTAATAAAAATACAATTAAATGTAATAATAATTATTTAGATTTAAGTAATGAAAAATTTGATGGATACATATTTCAAGGTAATGGATTTTGTAATGCTTATAAAAATAGACAATTTATTAATAACAAAGATACTTCTATAAATAATCAAGAACAATGTAAGAAAATTTGTGATTCTAAAGATAATTGTTCAGGTTTTACTATGTTTAAATCTGGAACTCATGTATCAACAATAGAAGCCAAATATGAAGATACTGAAATTAAAAAACCACCTACATGTAAATATGTTGATGGAACTGTATGGGCAATGTGTGGAGATAAAAAAATAAAAAGATGGGGAATTGGTCCTGAAGGTAAAGATAGAGCAATTGGTAATTGTAATTATGCTGCTAGACAAAATTTTAAATTAGGCTATTGTAGTGAAAAAACAAAAAAATTAATGAATAATCCAGATGAAAAAAAATATGATAATAGATGTTATTGGTTTAAAGATGAACCTATTACAGAATGGTCGGGATCTACAATTACTAAAAATAATAGTTTAGTAGGAAGTGATGTTATGTGTTTTAAGAAAAAAAATCCTAATATGAAAATGTGTCCAAAAGAAACTCCCGATTGTAATGGTGGTATATGTATGTCAAAAGATAGTAATTTAGAAAATTTAGAAAATGAAATTTTAACTTTAAATAATGATATTGTAAACTCTTTTGTAAAACTTAATAATGATTATAAAAAATACAAGAATAGTCCTGAAATGATAAAAATATCAAAAGAAATTAAACTATTAAATACAATACAAGAATTACAAGTTGAAAAACAACTTTTAAAAATGGAAAAAGAGCAAGATATTACTAATAATTTTGGATCAAGAGAGAATATTTTTAAAGCTGAAAATAGATATTATAATTATTTATTATTAATAGTAATATTAGTTTCATACAGTATATATACTCTTTATAGAGGTGAAAATTATGATAATATTGATTATATTATATTATTCTTAATTTTATTATATGTAGCATATGTTGCTTATATCACATTTTATAAATGATATTATTTATAATAAAATATTAAATTATATTATAAATGGATAGTGAAAATAATATGCCCGAACAAACAATGAATAACATAAAAAATTTACAAAATTTAGAAAAACAATTATATATCAATTTACAAAATGAATCGAAAAATAATAATAAAGATAGACAAGCTGCTATTATTAAACAAATTAATGATATCTCGCAAACTAGAATAAATATGTTTGAACAATTAAGATCGGTTTATCAATTATTAGATAATAATTTTGAAAGTGATAGAAATAATTTAGCAAATCAATTAACAACTTTATCTGTTGTAGAAAAAAATTTAAATAACTCAAAAGAACAATTAAATAAATTAGAAACTAATAATGCTAATACTTTAAGAATGGCTGAAATTGATGACTTTTTTAGCAGAAAATATAATGCTTACATAAAAATATTACAATTTTTAATATTGTTAATGGTTCCTGTAATTATTGTTGTTGTATTAAAACGTAATCAAACTATATCATCTCAAACTACTAATGTATTATTAGCAATCATTATTATAATTGGATTATTTTATATTGGAGGTTCATTATTAGATTTATCTAGAAGAAATAATATGGCATTTCAAGAATTTGATTTTCCTTTGAATGTTAGAGGTTCTAGTGAGAAAGGCGTTGTAGAATATGATTTAGAACAATTAGGATTTTTGCAAGATAAAGCCGACGGTGAATTTGATAGTTTAAGTGGAAGTTTAACAGGAGAATGTGTTGGTGCTGAATGTTGTGCTAAAGATATGGTTTTCAATACTAAAAAGAGTATATGTGAACCAAAACCAAAAGGTAAAAACTCAACAGAAACATTTGTATCTACTATGGGTGCCCCATATTAATTATTTCTCATCTTAATTATATTTGAAATAATTAATTCTCAGGTTATATTAATATGGTTAAAAAATGTTCAGATGTTAATATAAATAGTTTAGTTGAAGAGAGAGTTAATGATTTGATGGCTAATGAAGCATTTATGCAAAAAATTGTTAATCAAAGAATAGAAGATATGATGAAAAAAGGAGCATTAAGTGCCGAAGAAGAATTTGCTTTTTTACAACAAATGCAAAGACAAGGTGTTCAACCACAACAATTCAATAATTTATTTAAAATGTTAGAAAATAAAATATTAAATAATGAGAATTTAATAAATTCTAGTGAAGCTCAAAAACTTAAACAACAATGGCAGGACTATGTTAATTTAAAAAAAGAAATGCCAAATATTATTGATAATAAAGAAGAAACATATTATTTATTTACTGAAAAAGTTGGTTTAAATCCACCTGGAACTTACCATAATGTATTAAAAACCCGATTCACAAAAGAAGCTGAAAATAACAGAAATAATGAAATTATTGAAATTGATGATTTTAGAAGAACTACTACTGTAATGCTTAATGATTATACTGGATTAACTAATTCATCTAATAAAATAAAAGAATTATTGAATGTAAGAAGAAAACAAAAAAAGAAATTAGAAGAAAAAATAGATCAATTTATTAGAACCGTTGATACTAATGAACGTAAAATTTTTTATGAAATTAAAGAAGAAGATTGGTTGAAATTTTATAAATATTTTATATTTTTTATTTATTATTTATTAGTTATTTATTATTTATTTTTTGGTTCTTTCTTCTGGAATGACAAATATAAAAATTATAAAAATTGGATTATATTAATATTATATATTTCTCTCCCATTCTTTTTAATGAATATTATTAATTTATTCTTCAGATTTTATGATTATGTCAAATCTTTAATAAATAGACAATTTCCTAGAAATGTATATGTTGATTTATAAATACATAAATGGTTTGAATTAAGTTATTTATGTATAAAAATAATAATATATGGTTTAGTCAGTAACAATTAACGTTTTTTTTATTTTCAATTCTTCATTCCATTTTTTAAAATTGGACATAAAAAGTATGTCCATTTTTTATTTTTCGATTTGAGAATTGTAAAAAAAACGCAAAAAATGAGTTTACACCATAATGCTCTTATTTATAATTATTGTTTTTTAAACGCGTTACTGAATTTTTATTTTTACTTTTTAAAAAAGATTTAGGCATTTTTTATGTAATTATAATATAATTACAAATGTTTACTGAAAAAATGCTAAAAAATGCCAAAAATTATGAGTGTGAATTATGTAACTTTAAATGCTCTAAAAAAAGTAATTTTATTACGCATCTTACAACTCTAAAACATAAAAGATTACAAAATAATGACAACGGCAGTGCCGAAATAATAAAATATATATGTGATTGTGGAAAAGAATATAAATATAGACAAGGTTTATATACACATAAAAAAACATGTAAAGGAATTAATAAAAAAGATAATGTATTATTACCTGATAACAAAGATGATATGAAAGAATTAGTATTAAAATTAATAAATCAAAATAGTGAATTACAAAAAACAATACATGAAATGATTCCTAAGATGGGCAATAATAATAATAATAATAGTAATAATAATATAAAACAGAAATTTAATATTAATGTATTTTTAAATGAAAAATGTAAAGATGCTTTGTCAATGGATGAATTTATTGATAAAATAGAGGTGTCTATGAAAAACTTACTAACAACAAAAGAAAAAGGACAAGTGTATGGTATAAGTAATATTATAATGGAAAACATGAATAAGCTTTCT
>MDSX01060570.1_pt1 | contig 60273 bp, 47 predicted proteins | sample 811141 | NCBI WGS metagenome assembly MDSX01 (sample SAMN05326642, study PRJNA326480) | marine metagenome | isolation source: seawater | place: Atlantic Ocean: South East | collected 2010 | reverse complement strand
TTCACGCTATTTTCAGCACACAGCGTGCAGGTATCTGTCCCTGTGTAACCGGGCCCGCACTGGCAGTCGGAAATCGAAGTCGAAAAGTCGGGGGAGGTTGCGCCGGTGGGGCACGATAAACAATCCCCGGGGGTATATGTTACCGTGCCTGCTTCGATTTTACGTAAGGGGGATGGCATCGTTTCACCCACCCAAATGCTTCCACTGTAATGCATGGCTATACCATATGCATCATTGAACCAAGCACTAGTCCCAATGCCATCCTGAACCTGATCACTGTTATAACCTGAGCCTGCGACTATGTTGCTTGTTTGATCAGCGATATTCACCTTAACAATTTCATTTCTGTTGATGATGTAAATGAATGTATTGGTGGGATCCACCAACAAATTGAAAGGATAGTGATAACCGGCGAGATTCGTTACCCATGAGGATAAAGTTCCGGAATCGCGCGTGCTACTGATATCAATCTTCATTATTTTTCGCGAACTTGGACTTTCATACTCAGTCAAATAAGCCGTAAAACCATCCGGAGCGTAGGAAAGACCGTTGTACGTGCCATAATAACTTTGATCAGAAGACGTCCATAACAAAGTGGGTGATGTGCTATCATAATCAGAATATTCCATGCAGTTACGTATCCAGTAACTACCTGGATTATCGTTTGTGGTACAACAAACCAAAAGATAATTGTTGTCATTTGATATTGATACATGAGTCTGAGTTTTGCAATTGGAAGGCCGAAAAAGAACTGAACATGTATTCGCATTCCTGTCCCATTTTACAATATGTTGCTCATACACGGATGAAATTTGGGTGCCGAAAAACGCAATGTTTTGATCCACTGGACTGACCGCAATGGAAGTAGCATCATAAACACAGTCCGTATCCTGCAAGGTATCAACTACAGTGTTTGTAGAAACGTCTAATACAAACACATTCGGGTATACAGTCGCATCATAGGATCGTTGCACATACAGAAGATCCGAGTTCGGTCCAAAGGCTATTGTCTTAATATAATATTTGGAATTTCCTGATTTCATATCCGGCAAGTTGCTGATGGTCGGGGTGGACACGGCGTAATCGCCTTCTGTAAATCCGTTTACAGGTCCTCGTTGCGAATAACTCCCCGCCGCGCACTGACAATCCTCTTCGGCATCGCTGTTGAAGAGCGAGGTTTTGCCCGCGGGGCAGGCGGTGCACTGGTCGGGCAAACTTGCACCACCAACGTATGTTTTGATCAAACCTGCAGGATTGTTGTTGGCGTTCATGTGATAAACATAACCATCATCCCACGCTGCAAACCGTGTTAGTGAGCTATAACCAAGATCAGATGAAATTAGCAAGTTGCCATTGTTGTTAAGGTCGTAAATGTTCAAATAACTTGCCCAAGTGTCTGGCACACGCCAGGCAGCTACAAGTGTTGAAGCATCAATCAAACTGAACACTCCAATGTCTTGCCAATTGCTGATTGTGGTTTTCAATGTGAATGTGTAGTCTCCATTCGCAATATCAGCAATTTCGTAAACAGGAATCGTGTATGGATTAGTACTCGTACGTGCTGTAAACAACACTTTGACCCCGGATGTTGTCCGCATACGCAAGATCGTTGACGTTGCGGGAAGATTTGAAGATGAAATAATCAAGGTACACGTATCTGCCGTCATATCACACTTGTGAATAGCACCATACTCGGTCATCACGTACAAATGTCCATCTTTCCAAAATATATCACGTGGGTCGTGGTAATCAGGATAACTTGCAGGAAACGTATAACTCATACTTGTTACGGTTGATGGTATTGATGTGATATCAACATTACGAATTTTGTTATTGTAATTATCTGAAACATACAATATTGTGTTGTCGTCATTCAAGGCAAGTCCGTGACACTCACTATAAAATTGAAACTGTGCATTCGTTCCAACGCCATCAACAAGACCTGATGTTGATTGTCCAGCAACTATTGTTTGATCACCACTGGTCAAATCAATTCGTAATATTTGATGTCGAATAAGAAGGAATGCATAGTTTGTCCCTGGCAATCGAGTAAAAGATGATACGGTATGATGAGATACAGCTATGCTTGATAGTTCGGAAGAACTTCCCAGAGATAAAGGCCCCATGCCTCCTGCTTGTAAATACGTGCCCGCCGCGCACCCGCAATCGTCTTCGGCATCGCTGCCCGCGGGAGACACTTGGCCGGTGGGGCATTGGGTGCAAACGTTGAATTCCGTGCCGTAATAGTCAGCAGCACACGCCGCCTCGCACGTGCCGGCGTTGTCGTAGAAGCCGCTGTTGCACGGACAGCCTGCTTGCCGCGTAACCAAGTCGATGGAAAAGAGGTAGCGGTCCTTTGTCAAAATAAACACAGTATCCCATTGATTAAGTGCCATGCCATGCATATTGTCATTGTTGTATGGGCTTGGTGAAACACCCAGATAACAAGGAGAGCCAATCCATGAGTCTGTGGTGGTATCAAACAAGCCTTTGCCCCAATTTCGATTGCGGCCCATAACGTACAATGTTTGTCCGTCTGATAACATTCGAATTCGACCTTGACTCACATCACTACATCCATGATTTATCGTAGTAATTGCTTTTGTATTCACATCAATCCTATACATTGTAGAATATAGAGAGTAAGCAAATAGTGTCATGCCATCTCCTGACAACGCAACCCCTGTTGCTTTGTTAGACAGTTGTATCCACGTTTCCGTACAAGTAGACACGTCAAAATTACTCAAACACGTTGACGAAAGATGAATTTTGTATATATCTTTGTTATACATTGATGCATAAATATATTGATCATCTGATGTGATTACGGCATCTTCCCACCCAATGTAATTATTTAATTCGTGGATTTCCCATCTTGTCCAAGTCCAAGTGGTTGTGTCAATATAATAAATGCTATCCGGATAGTCTTCAAACAAAAATATACGTGAAAAATCCTTTGTGACGACAAATGCCATTGGTTGATTGCTATCTGATGTTGTGAAGCGAAGCGTGATAAGAGGCGTGGCTCCCGTCAAATCAACTTCGTAACAGTAATTGCTCTCACATGCCAGCAAACTTGTTCCGTCTGCATTGAGCAATGTCAATGCAAAAGCTTCTGTATCGACCCAATTGTCCGAGCCTGGGAAATTGACAGAGTTGGTCGTGGACAGTTGATATCCCCCCAGAAGGTCCACGCTATGTTGGAACGTAGTGGCTGGTTGAAACACAGAATTCTCGCGGCACACGCAGTCGTCTTCGGCATCGCTGCCGGCGGGGGACGTGGAGCCCGTTGGACAGGCCGTGCACGTGCCCGCGTCATCGTATTCGTCCACTGCACAGTGGGTTGCGCGCGCCCCCCGCGCCGCGAGGAGCACCGCGGCCACGACGGCGAGGCATGCGGGCAGCGCGTTCAGGTGCAAGCTCACTCTGTAAATTGGTCTACGACGTGGTGTTTTTGTTATTTTTGTGTGAAGAAAAGAGGGGTGTATACTTGAGAAATAAGGCACAGGCTTTTGCTTGCGCATTTTCAAATGCTTTATTGTTCTAATATACTTTAAGTTTTGTGTTGATTCGTTTCTGATTTTTCATTGCTTCAGGTTGGTTGGAGTTATGGAATTTTGACGGAGAGGGCTTTAAATTTCTTTTTTTGGTGTAGAGTGTCGTTGTGATCCGACTTTTGTTCTACTTCTTGACGTGTTGCTGTGATGATGTTGTATGTTCCCTCTTGAGGATGAGAATTCGGTGATGGAGGGAATTTGAGAAGATAGTCAATTTCATAGCACCAATTGTTGTGGTGGATGACATTGCAAGCCCCTGAAGCTGGTGTGTGTGTGTTATTTTCGTTGATTTCGTCTTGTCCGAGTTCCCCCACCCAAATCCATGAGAGATTGCCAATTTCGTGATGGTTTTGGACTGCCTGGCAGAACATTTGATGGATAATCCTTGAACGTTGCTCTATTTTCAAGTGGTGGACTGTTTCGTGGTTGGCCACACTGATGTCAAATATGCCAAGGTTGATTTTGTTGCTCTTATCGTGATGAAGCCATGCGTAGAAGATGCTGTTGGCAGGAAAGACTTGTTGAAATTGGAAAGTCTCGAGGGCATAAGCGCTTGCCTTCCACCAGTGGTGTTCGATTTGGTTTTCGATTTGGTTTTTGATTTGATTGGGCGAAGAATCCTGGACGGAATTGAAGATGTGATCACAGAAATAGACTTTGCTGCTTCCGTCCATGAGAATGGTGAGTAATGTTGCATTTTTCGGTACCATACACACCATTGCGTGTTTGTCTTCGGGTGAGCGGGGTTGATGTCGTAATATCGAGCTCTGACATACAAGATTTGCAAATTGAGGTGGCATCCATTGGGTCTCTTGCTTCAAATCGGGATCAAGGAAGATTTCCACGCCCTTCATCATCATAAGGGCTTGACTGGTTGGGGACGGAATGTGATGTAAGTATTCGTAATCTGGACAGGCGTAATCCGAGCATACGTCTGTGTGCGTTCTTTTCTGTGTGATTTTAAGGCCGTCTGGGGGGATGGCTTGAGTGACGGAATTGTTCTCGGGAATTTTTTCTAAGCGTGGCATGGTGCCGTGGAATTTGCATCGATTTGGGTTGGGAGGTTTTTATTGATTTTTTTTAATCAAATCGAAGCAAATCAAATCGGAGCAAATTTGATTGCGTTTGTGTATTTTATCATAAAGGGTTGTTTTGAGATATATCGATATTAAACCAGAACGCAGATGCCATGCTGTCCATTGAACGTCTGATTGAAAACGTTTACCACAGTCGATATCTGTTATGCTTTGATGTTGACTGGTTCTACTTCAATCGCGGCCGTGTTCAGGCAAAGACTTCTAATTTTACACACTCCTTTGATATCGTTGGAACAGCGTTATGGTTGGATGAATACATTCAGTATGTTGAAGACATTTTGGATATGGTGACGGTATACCAAGACCGCCAGCACACACGCGAGATGGTTATCCTCATACACCAAGTTACAAACATGCACAATATTGCAGATCATTTCGAGTTTATTTTGGACAAGTGTGAGTTGATTGTGGACAAGGGTATGGATTGGTTTCCACGCCGCAGATTTCCAATTTCTGGGTGGCAAGAATGCGGTGGCCTTCGATGTCCATTTGAGTTTAGACTCATTTTTCCATCGTTTTACAAGAATTTTGATGATGCCGTGCAACGTTTTGTAGCAAAAAAAGGAAGGCGTGACTTGGGTTGGGCCGGATGTGCTTGGTTATCCAAGCGCGAGCGTGAGCACGAGCGAAACATTGATAGATTGTTGTTGTTCGACCTTATCAACATCCTGGATCAGATGGGGTTCCGTGGGATTTCTCTCGATTCGGCTTGAGGGGTTTTTATTAGTTTTTTGGATTAAATCGGAGCAAATCAAATCGGAGCAAATTTGATTGCGTTTGTGTATTTTATCAGAAAGGGTTATTTTTAGATATATCGATACTATATGAATTGTAATGAATACAACATTTTTGAGGATCGGAATTGTGTTTCTGGTCAGTGTGGTGTTGATGCATACGTATTTGATGAATCTATCTTTGACCTGGCGTGCTCCTGCTCCAGCTAAGTCTTTGAGTCAATCAATGAAAATTGAGAAACCAATAAAGTTGACATCTCGCGATATATCAAGATCAAGTGTAAGAGTTGTGCAGGTGAACTCCTCAGCATCACATATGCCAATAACATGTGACGGGAAAAATTACGATTCTTATGGACGTACCATACAAATTAATAAGAATTTATTGAACTTGAATTTATTGGATCAAAATTCCATCAAAATTTACAAAATGAGTGTGCATACTGTACATGACATTGTGAGTGATACATTAGAAGGGGGAATGTTGTGGGAAAAGCAACTTCTTGAACTGATGTTGTTGATATTAAAACAAAGGAATGAAAAATCAACTATCATTGACATTGGAGCAAATATTGGTTTCTTCACAAGCTTTCTTGCGTCAGAAAATCATTCCATACTTGCAATTGAAGCGTTTCAATTTAATATTGATCGACTAACAAGCACAATATGTTTGAATGAAGGCATGCGAGACCAAGTACAAGTAATCAAGGCGGCATTATCAGACACTGACGGGTTGAAAATGTGCATGTGGAGCACAAATAAAGAAATAAACAATGGAAATGCAAGACTCACACCTGCTTTTGAAGGCTTTAAAGATTTTGATAATGACAAACATGTAAAGTGTGAAGAATATGTCAATGCACACACGTTAGATTCTTTATTGTTTAACGTAGCGGGAAAATTCCAACTTCAGGAAAGACCTATTATTATGAAAATGGATGTCGAGGGAAGTGAAACAAAAGTTCTTCAGGGTGCCAAACAGTTTTTATCATTGAAATTTGCACCATGTTTTATTTTTTTTGAACATCAACCAATTCCCACAAAAACAAGTGGCGTTGAAGTAACTGACATTTTTGATATTCTTACAACAGCCAATTACAACATTTTTCACGCAGATGATTTGATATTGTCAATGGATTTAACATCTAAACCACGTTCAATTAATAGAGATGAATGGAAAACTGTGCGTGGAATGGACTTTATTGCAATTTTATCATGTTATAATATGTGTAAATGTCCTGTGATACAAAATGTCACATAAGAGAACAAAAGCTCATTCTTGTAAACTTTTTTGAATTAAAGTTGTCGTAAGGTATTTAAAAGAACTTTATTTGGACCTTAGAATGAAGCTCAAAACTCTTGCAAAATATCCCAAGCTTACGAGGGGTCAGAATTGGTTGTTTTTCAAGCCCAAAAACTCCAAGAAGCAGATGCAGTATCGCCGTTTACTGAAAGAGTTAAAGCATCCAATCATAGACCATGAGTCTTATTGGGCACTGAGACAAGGTCCTGGTCGAAAGGGTCCTGCCAAGTGGGATGAACGAGTGTTGGTATCGTATGCATATACAGTGGGATTACCCAAACTAGAAGAAAGATTGGAACCCCTTCGCAACATTCTGGCTGAGGTAGGGTACACAATGTCACAACGTGTTGTAATGTATGGAGATAATGACGCACATGAAATAATTATTGCAACGCATGAAAATATTGAGATAGCATCCGAGTTGGTTTTGAAGATGAACCAGAAAGGTAGAATGGGAAAACGGAAGGTTCGATACGACGTCACATTCAATGTTACATGAAGTGTGATGCAAAATGTCACATAAGAGAACAAAAGCTCATTCTTGCAAAGTATAGATAGACGAGGACGACGGAAAACAAGAAAGCGTAGAAGTGTATGTGGTATTTGGCATCAACGTTGCGGAGGGCGCATTCACTCATGCCAAAGAGGGAGATCCAGAGCAGCACGGTGGCAAGGAGGGTTTCGAAGCAGATGGGGTCGTGCATGGCTTGGGGCATTTGCGTTAGGTTTTGAATTCTTTTATTTCAACGATATGCCATTGTTTTGTATTAAACTGTTTAGAGTATTCAATAAAATGAGTCTGAGTGCGTATGTAGTTGTTGCTATTTTTATCCTTGCCATTGTGTGTTTGATAGCGCTCTTGGTCAAAGTCGTGCAGAGATGCCGTGGGAGACACCGGCATGTGGATCTTACGGCTTCGTTGAGTAGTGCAGGCTATGCCGTGAATAGTGCAGGCTATGCAGGGGAGGGGGATAACAGAGAGAATAGTGTATGGAATGTGGGCGTGGAAAATAGGGATGTAGAGAAGTCCAACGGAAATCCTTGTACGGTACAGGGAAATGAGTTGAATGAGTCAAAGACCTCAAAAACTTCGCATGATGTTTAATTTTTACCAACCACACCATCTACCACAACATAAAAGAAAAATTGATAGACCGAGAATGAAAATCATTTCGTATCAAAAGCTCAGACTTGATCTTCCTATTTCACAAAAAGAAGCAAACATACAATTAATTCCTACTTCGACATCGAAACAGAGTTTTCCATTTTGGCTATTCAATTGGTTGTGGGAGAATAAAATACATTTTGTCAAGATTCTTTTTTTGGTCATTGCATTGATATTGTTTGTAGACTACGTTCTGATTCTCAAACCAGACCAAGAAAGTAATTTCAAAAAACACATCTTTTCTCATAGGTGTGCATCAAATACATACAATAAAAACTACACAGATGTTTGTTTGAAAGCCCTGCGATTGTGGCCTGGAGTTGAAGTGGACGTTTTGTGGGATGATGTACGCTCTGAGCTTGTGCTAGCTTATGAAATGAAACAAGATGTAAATTTTACCTTATTGACCGAATTCGTGCAGGTTAAATTTTCTGGTCATATTTGGTTTGATTTGAAATTTAAGGAAACTGATTGTGACAAACGTTTTGTTGACGACACTTGCACAATTTTGTTTCTGGACATTCTTCGTGCAGGTAAAATTGAATTTGACAAGGTGCTCGTAGAGTCGAGAAACCGTGACAGCTTGTCATTGATTCGGAATTTTCCACTGCCTACAATAGCACCAAAGGCTTTGTCCACATATAGATTGGAGTACCCATCTGATTATATTGTGTTATGGAGAACATCGTCAAATATTGCTTCAGGAGACATGGATGGATATTGCATGAAACACACTTCATCTTGTCTGCACATACAATACATAACATGGCTTCCATGTTTAAGTGATGCCTTTTTCTATGAAAATGGCAAACTGCTCTACTCAAGTGCACCTACACCCCCATCTTCTTGTGGCCGTCACTATGTGGGCATGAGCACGTGGAGGGTTGTAATCTATGCAACATTTGTGTTGCTTCTTATCATATTACTTTATGCTGCTGTGTTCCTATGTGGGTGTGGGATCAAGGGATGTAGAGAAGTCCAACGGTATTATTTGCACTTTTAATGTGTTCCTACTAATGTTGTTTTACTAAGCTCACATACGCCTTCTTCACGGGAGCACAGAAGTACTCGTCCACAAAGGAGCCCTCTATGGGCTTGCGGACGTGATTCTCGAGCCATACGAGGATGGAGGGGGGCGGAGACATTGATGGTGGTTGATGGGAACAACTTTTATATGTTGTAGTCTTGAAGCTTGTTTTTGTCAAATAATTGGAAAAAAATTGAAATAGCCATTGTATGGAATTGCCAGCATATATGTATCTGGACGACTTTTCAATATTTGATTCCATAGGAGAAATTTCTTCATTGTCAAAAACGACCCATGCATTGATGTTTTTTTGTATGAAGTGAAAAATCGCATTGAAACTGTACGGAATTGAAATCCGACTTTGTCATCATAGGAAATCATATTCGTGAGTAATAGAATTTTGGATTTTTTGCCACATTTGCTTTCAACCTCGTCAAAGAATTCAAAAATGCCCCGTTTGTGTGTGGTCAAAAAAAATCTCCATGCCATCTCCTGTTTCCAAGTTACTAAAAGATCTGATTTTTTTTCAATCAATTTCATTTTAAATTTACATTCTTTCCTGTGATGGCCGTTCCAAGCCAATTCTTGGCACTTGGTATTGCAAAAATATGCCATTTTACAAGAGCCACATTTGAGTAGTTTGTGGTGAGAACCAATTTTATAACACATGTCACATTTCCGCGTTGTAATGTTTGTCATTTGTTGATCGATAGCTCTTTCAAACACAAATGTGGCCTGATCTTCTCGTATGCCGTCAAAATGTACGCCGAGGTCGTGTTCCCAAACTTTGTTTGCAAAATCCTCTCCAATGTGAGGGATGTCATTCATGTGAAGCAAATATGTCGTGATTTTGAGTTTTCTCGTGTCGTGTTCTTCAATGTCTTGATCTCCGTTGCAAAATAAATCAATATATCTTTGGACGTTTCTTTTGTGCTTTAAGCTATCGACGCGTATGTAGAAGGCACCATCGTCTTGTGTGGTGATACCAATGAATGATTGTAGATTAGAGTTCATTGCATCAAGGCTTTGCCTCAAAGCCAATTCCATCTCAGTCATTTCGTGTACAATGTGAAGATTGTGTGTATATATAGTGCATTTTCATATACTTTGTTGTAGTTTTTTAGTCCATGACACAAGGCAAGTAAATCTCGCGAAACTCCGCATTGCCGATGATATTGGCCCTCCAAAACTCTTCGTCTTTGTCACTCCATTTGGCTGATTTGTGGCCATTGACGTCCCGAGGGAGGGGCTGGAGATTGGTGTAGTGGTTCACTTCACGCTTCGCTTTCTCGCTGTCGTCGAAAGCGGCAACGGGTTTGATGTGGTCAATTGCTAGGTTGGTGTTTGAAATTGAGTTGTCTGGATACTTTTCATTCCATTTATCTATCTTGTCCTTGAAATATGCTTGAAACTTCTCGAATGAGTCAACACCTAAAAAATTGAGAGTCTTTCTATTTTTAACGTGAACCTTACGTCTCAAAGCCTCTTTTACTGCCGCCCTTACTCTATTTGCAAAATATTTGAATGGACTACAAATCAAGCAAGTTCTTATTTGTTTCTTATGCTGACATATTTCACTTCCATTACATTCTTTGCAAACGCTTTTTCGTTTCAGATGAATGCAAATCTGCGTGCCATTTCCACATTGAATACATTGGTACTTTTTCTTGCCATGCTTGCAAATTCGATTCAAATAGTTCTTCCCGCAATGTTTACAATTAGTTCGTAGAATACCATGAAAACACAATGACCCTCCACCACAATCAACACAACATGTTATTCTTTTCAAATGTTTACAAATACCATTTCCCAGGCATTGCTTGCAATAATACTTTACGCGTTTGTGCTCGCAAATATACCTTTTATCTGCACATGGTATACAAACTCGAACATTTGAACCGTGAATGCATTTTTTAAATGGCATTTTTGTATGTAGTTTGGACATCATGTATACGTCTTTATACATAGTTTATATTTTTTTCAAGAACTCCATATATCAGGTTGAATCTATTGTTTTCGTATACATACTAACCAATGATTTGTTGTTGTTTGTTTCTATTTGGGGTGTTACGTAGATTGGGGTAAGTATACATCTATATTTGCATGCTTTCTTTCTTTTGTTTTTCTTTTTTTTACACAGGTACTGACTATTGTTTGTCGTGTCATGTGTCCTACACATCAATTGAATGCATACTAACTTGATAGACTACGAAGGGGACAGGGGGGGGTAAGTGCGTTTGAGTGTGTTTGCTTGTAATTTCTTGCATTGTAATGTGTGTGTTACTGACTTCATTGTGTGAAACAGATATTTTAATTTTGGAAGAGGCAGCGTACTGCGATGAGGGATTTTTTTATGTGCGTTTGAACCCCAAATTGCATGTTGTTGTTTTCTATTTGCTGTCTTTGATTTATTTCATATTCTACAGGAAACGGTGGCGCCGATTCTAAGCATTGGGAATGCCTCCCTTGTTGCTATTTCGACACTGACGTCAGAAATCAACTTCTACACAAGGTATTTGTGCTGTATTTGTGTTGTGTTTTTTGCTGCTTACTGACTTTTCTTGTTGGACAGGTTAATCAAGATGACGGATCCTGCCACAGATCGACCATTATTTGTAACGCGATGCATTGAGCTTGCCTGTGAGAAGTGTAAAGAAGAAGGCAAAAGTCACGAGTGTGTGCATATGTTGCATTTAGTGCCCTCCTGGCAGAGTGCGGAGCGTCATAGAAAGCTTAAGATTATGATGCAAGATAGGCCGGACTTGATTCAAAGTGAGCTTGCAGGCTTGGCATTTGACTCACTGCAGCAAGTCTTTCGGAAATGTGATGTGTCTATCATGTTTGATTCGCCGTGTATGTCGTTTGTACAGGATCAGATGATTTGGATAACTATAGATCCTGCTGCTGGAGGGCCCAGCTCTGATTATGCCATTGTAAGTATGTGTAGGATCAAAGGATGTGTTACGGTAAGTGTTTTTATTTATTTTGACTGTGTCTTTATGCTATGACATAAGTCTCCCAAATTTGGTCTATGAAGATTGGGGTTGAGATTGCATCGTTGACACAGAATTCGGATATGATTGGATGCTTGAGATCGAGGAGAAAGCGTTCTAGCTTTGGGTAGTTTGTGTTGAGTTCTAGATCCCATACTTTGTCCTTCAAGTTTCCGTCAACGTTGAGGAGAAGGAAGAATAGAGCGAGGACGGTGAAGTATGGGGCTTTATCTACCATGGTTTTGAGCTCCTCCAATTCCATGGTAGTTTGGTTGTTGAAGTATTCGCGTTGAATGTTGATGAGAGAGCTTTTTGTGAGTTTTTTCAGGAATGTGGGACACTTTGCTGCGAAGATATGGAGGACGAAGTTAGGGAACTTCTGTGGTTTTGAGGATGCTGAGGATACTTCGATATCGTTGAAGAAAGGGGGGGTTGTGTTTTGCATTGCTTGATTGCTTTGAATGGTAGAGTGTTGTAACTGATTTGTTGTGTTTTTGTCTTGGCAGGTGATTGGCATTGATGTTTTGTCTGGCTGTAAAGGTATATGATTATTTTGTTTTTTTGTTTGATTTTTTTGAGTGGGTAACTGATTGATTTGATGATTGCTTTTGACACAAACAGAGCCTGACAAGCAATTTGCTCTGGTGCACCGTCATATTGAGAGAATTCGAGAGGAGCCAATCTTCCGACAGTCGGAGATTGTGCTTATGGTGGAAAGAAACCTTGGTTTCGAGGCTGAGCATCACGAGAGGGCGTTGAGAGACATACCGGGAACTAGGCATCGTATTGACCATCAGGCCAAAAGGTTTGGTATCTTGACTACGGAGGATATCAAGTATGGTATGATGACTTTGTTGAACACGATGCTGCGTGACCAGCGTGTGAATGTCAAGGAGCCTTTGCTTTCGGAAGATCCTTTGGGTAATCGAAGGAGGTTGAGGGAACAGTTGATTATCTATTCTTTTCAGTACAAGGCTGCTGCGAATGCGTTTGGGAAGCAGAGGGTAGCTTTGAATGGCAAGGTGGGTGGGATGAAAGATGATGTGTGTATTGCCTTGCAGTTGGCAGTGTATTATTCGAATCAGTCGCATATGTATATTTGAATTTAATAAAATGCTTTGATTCTCGGGCTTTATTTACGTGGGTTCTTCCCAAATTCAATGAAGATACATTCAATACAGATTTGTTTGTTAATGATGTTGTGTTTTGTAGAGTTTTCACGGGGATTGGTTATAGATTGTAAGACGTTGCATGGCAATTTGACTGATTTGATTCAGAAAGAAACGGGGAGTGATGATAGTGATGAGATTAAGTGTTCTAGGGAACTGTTGATGAAATTTGCAAACTTCACGTTTATTGATGGGGTCAAAGTTGAAGTTGTTGGGGATAATTCAATGTTGGTAATTAATGATGTTGAGTTAACAGACGCAAGAGTGCGAGATTGGCTTGTTTATGCCTTTCTTGGCAAGCATTTTGTAGACGTTGAAGCGCAAAGTACTGAGAAGTACTTTACGTATGTGGAGAGCACGGGTCAGGTGAAGAGGAATCTGCTCAAGTGTGAGTTTCAACAAACACTTTATTTGACCTTAATTGTTATACTGATTTTGCTGTTGGTGTCTGTGCTGGTGTGGGATGCCATCTTAGAGGGGCAGCGGAAAAGACGAGAAGAAGATACTAAAATCGGTAAGAACGGTGGTGGTCAATTTGCTCAGCAACAATCTGGCGGACATGGTGCAAATTTTGACAATGGACCTAAATTAAATTTCCGCATTCCCTACACATTCCACTCAGCATAACTTAAGCCGCAACGAAGACTTCGTTGACATCCATGTGTGGAAATTCAGTCTCGTACACTCTTTTCATCATCGAGGCGACTTGGGTGGGACTTGGTAGGAAGCAATCCGTTTGATTGAGGAAGCAATCCGTTTGATTGGAAGTATCTTGTGATTTTTTCATTTCTTGTTGCATGACTGTGTGTGCAAGAGTTGAAATCTTTGCAAGGTCGTAGGTGTCTGGTTTGGATTCCGTGGGGTTTACTTTTCTTCGATTGGACTTTGTTTGTGTTGTATTCATGGGATTGTTGGATGGGGAAGTGTCTTTATCTTCAGAAGCAGTTTGTTGTGTAACTTTGGATTTGGACTGAGAGGACTGAGAGGACTGAAGAGATTGAGAGGCCTTGATACGCTGCTGCATGACCTGCACACAGTGTGTGTTTGGGTTATATACATGTTTGGCGTTTCAATAAAATGTGTGCTAAATGCGTGCAGAAGTAATGTGCAATCTTACCTTACTCCGGATAGATGTGCGCATTTTTTCTTTTAGTAGACGATTGGGGATACGTAGTTTGGGTGTTCCGTCTGCCAGTTTTTCTTCGTTGACAAAGTTTCTACAGAGTCGAATGTGCCTGAATATGGCTTTTTCTAGCTTGAGATTAAGTTGGTAATAAATGTCATTGATTTGAACGCATGCGATTTGATGTTGAATATCTGCCGACGGTGGCTGTATCCAGAAGATGTATTTTTCGTTCCGTTCCATAATTTGCATGATAGTTTCGAGCCGAAAGGGGGGTGGGGTGTAACAGGGCATTCCTGCTTTGACAACTTTGAATTGGGTGATGTCTATGACTTTCATTGTTGTGTGGGGACTTTGACTTTGTGCTTTCAGGGAAATTATTTTGTAAAAAAATGGAACAAAATTAAGTAATTTCAATGAGGCTTTAGAGAGGGGCATAAAAGTAGATTGTGGGTGCAAGTATTATGTCTGTACGGCATCTCCTGATGCTTATTTTGATGGTTTATGTCAGCATTTTGAATATTATGCTGGTAAACTCTTTATTTGGAAAATACCTTTCCAAGTATCAGAAAGGAGGTGAAGGTGGGTTCAGGGAGTTAACCGGCCTTGATGTATTGGGTTCTTCGAATCAGGGGTTTGGACAAAGAAAGCGGGGTCAAAAGGGTCGAGAAAGAGAAAGTAAGTTGCAGAAATTGAAAAATGTGAATAGTAAGACGGATTCTGAGTGTCCTGAGGATGATTTCACGTACGTGCTGGGCATTGTACCCAGCGTGCCTAATTTTAGTATTCACAATGATCTATCTTCTCATCGAAACTTGAAGATTATGGCAGAATTGAGACACGTACTTCGACATGATCGCGAGGCAAAAGCTCATGTGTATGTTTTCTTGAGTGCAGAGACCTTCTTGGCTGCACACCGAAGCTGGTGTCAAATGCTAGCAAGCCAAACTGCAAATAGGGCCTCGTGTGAGCTGGTGTTATTGCCAACCATAGCAACACATAGTACAATATTCGCGCAAGTGTTGGAAAAGGAAAAGTGTTTACATGACTTTATCTTGCTCCACGATTCTGCTCACATCACTCCCAGCTTCTTAACACGCATCCAGAGCGCTTCCCGCCATAAGGTTACCTGCCTCGCTGCCATGACCGTGCAGAATCAATGTCCAGTCACGGCATTTCGCCTCCCTCGCGTCTTCTTGATCGCATGGGTCAAGAATCAACAGAACGCTTCGGTGGGAATCGAGAAGACGGCAATCGAGTTTCATTTGTGGGCGGGGGGGATAACGGCAGTGGGACTTTGATTAGGAAGATTGTGCATGGATTCTAGTTTTGTTGGAGAGTTTTGATAAATATATTAAAGTATACTTGATTAAAAACAAATGCAAACAATGCGACTGTGGGTGTGGTATTTGTTCACAACTTTGTGTGTAAATTTCATTTTAACACTTGCAAATACATGTTCAGAAAATCAAGTTTTAAATGTGGGTGGAAGCTGTGTTTGTGACTACGGATATGAATCAGTATGGGTAGAAGAAGTTCAATCCCAAGTATGTAAACCACATGCTGAATTAAATTATTTGCAGTGCAACACGGCTCGTGGAGTTTTTTGGAATTCAGATAGTGACGAATGTCAAATATGTCCAGCAGGGAAATCCTATGACCCTGTTTATGATTCTTACGCAGGTGGATGTGTTTCTTGTTCAGGTGATACTAAGTCGTGGGGCAAATATAATGATCGTCCTGGAGCTCTCAATTGTCTATATTGTATGGAAAAGTGGACTGAAAATTGGTTTTCTGATCAAGGCGATGATCATTATTACTGGAGTGGTATTAAATTTTGGTATACACGAAATGACGCAGACCGATTTAAAACCTCTTCATATGATGGAGCAACTTTCTGTGACACCTGCTGGGATGGCTTTGAGAAGATACTTTTGCCTGGAGATGATTTTACCTGTGAAAGGTGTCCTGTGGGTCAATATGGTCATGACGGTGTTTGTTTTTCTTGTGATCCTGGTTCTTATTTTGAGTTTTCTTGGGCTTATACTTCATCCCGATCATCTTGTACTGCATGTGCTGCGGGTACGTATGCTATTGAACCAAGAAGCGTTGCATGTACGGACTGTCCTGCAGGAAAATATTCAAACACTACATCATGTTACAATTCTCTAACGAATTCAAATAGCGCAGAATGTGATGATGAAACGAATCAAACGTGTTGGAAGCCTCGATGTCGGGATAGCGAAGATGATTGTCATTCATGTGCTGATAACGAATACAATGAAAATACAGGTGCCTCAACATGTATGCATTGTCCTTCTGGCCAAGAACCATATTCTGACAAGACAAGGTGTGTTAATTGTAAACCAGGAAATTACTCGAATGATGACACTAATAGACTGTGTGCATCTTGTCCTGCAAACACAATTTGCAAGGACGGAGCTTGTGGTGAATGTGACAAATGTCCATTAACCCACAAAGACCAAAACGGTAAACGTGAAAAATGTATAGATTGTAATGACGAAGATGGATGGTATTCCGAAAACTTTATTTTTGCTCTGGAATCTGAAATTGAATTTGGCACTTCGTTGAAATATTTGCTTACAGAAAATTTAAAATTGAACACAGACATTACCACGGGATTCACAATTCTCACAAAGTTTAAATTTACAGAATACAGTGAATCGAGTATGAAAATATTTTATTTGTTAGAAACTAATGGGCCGTATTATGTAGAACTGGAGATAAGAAATCTTGCTGATTCGGATTTGTTTCAATGGCATTTTACATATGCACACAACGAAAAGCCATCTGCGGGATGCCAACTTACATCATCGTCACAGATAAGTTTGAACGTCGATTATTTCATTATTGCCAAACTTGAAATTGCACAAGATGCACAGTATTTAGAATTGCAAACGTTCACCTCAACATCTGACTCTACATCTTCAGAGCTGGACTTGCAATTTAAATGTGCAGACGCCTTGCCAAGTTTCGCCGATAACTTTCGTAGTAGCAAATTATTGATTGGAAATGACATTGGTAGTTATTATGATTTAGTTGGAATTATGTATGATTTCAAAATTGCAAATGCATATTTGGATGCCAGCTACGATAGAATCTCAATGAGTAGTGAAAGCTATTGCACATCGTGTGCAAAAGGAAAATTCATGGACATGGATAAAGAAAGCAGAACCGGAAATCGAAAGGGATCGTGTACTGCCTGTCCTTCGGGCAAGTTTTCGATTACAGAGGGCGCCACATCCTGTGAACTATGCCCCCCCTGTCCCGATCAACATTATCGTGTAGGTTGTACGAGCACTGGTGATTTTGGGTATTGTAAACCGTGTGATCCTTGTGGGGATGGCGAGAGACGTGTTGATTGTATTAATAGAGCTGGTCATAATGATGAAGGTGGTAGGTGTGAGCGTGAAGATTGGGTTTCAAGCACGCCCATGTGTCGCAGCGAATTGGCTAATGGGAATTTGGCAAGTATTGGTTTAGGTGGTTTTGAATTTGAGTCAATTTTTGGTGCTGATGAGAATCATACGAAATTTCAGTGCAGTCAAACATGTGATGGCACTGCGAGATTTCATCCCAGTGATTTTGATGATAAGACAAAATATAAACTGGCAAGTGATTCGTTGTTAAACAATTCAGATATCGATGCCAATTATGCAGGGTGGATGGACACATTGTATTGCACTGGTCCGCATGCTTGTAAAACCGTATCTTGTACTGCGAAAATGAGTAGTGAGGAATTTTTTGATGAGTTTTATCAACAACCCTGGGGGTGTCCTATGGTTATTGATCGAGACAAAGATTCTGATGCTGTTATTGAACAAAAACTCAGTCAAGCATGTGTCAAATGTGAAGAATGTGGTCAGACGAATCAACACCCACGTCCGGAAGATTTTGGGCGTGGGTGTGCGGTTGAATGTACGCATGTTTCAGATTGTGCAATTGGTGAGATTTTTGACTGGACAGAGGAGAATCCCCTTTTGAAATGCAAGTTGTGTTCTGACTTACAGAATGTCAGTCTTTGTTCACAAGAACATTATGATGATAACAATCTTGCGAGTAAAGATGTTTCTGGAAATCGCCCTAAGCTGCAGTTTAAGGATTGTAAAGGTCGATCTGCAGATAATGAAGATTCCACACCAAGCTACGGAACATGTGAACTTAAAAGTGATGAAGATTGTAACATAGATGGAGTCTATCACGATGGAATAAGCGAAAATTGTGTTTCATGTCATCCTCATGGTGATTTGACACTGAAAACAAAACAATATGTATCTTTATCCGAGGACTTATCTGGAGGCTTCAAAATCAAAGAACTCTTTTGTCAAATAGAGGGATGTGAAGAAAGAGGTGATGACATAACCTACACTGGGGTTTTTGATAATGGGGAATTGTGCCAAAAAGAATGCGAGAAAAAAGAGTGTGGTGAAGATATTAATGTTCCTTGTCAGCTTCCACATTTATCAAACCGTTGCGTAAAAGGATTTGCAAAGGACAATGGTGAACAGACAAGGCGTTCCTACACTTTTGCACACACAAATTTACTTGAAGAGATAAACGGGGAGTATCATTATGCTAGTTTCGAAAACCTGTTGATTAACTTGGGTGGTGTGAATGCAGATTTGCACCAGTGTGTGTGGAATGCGATCGATATTCGTGATAATGACATGAATCCAGGCGGAATTAGTCATTCATTTTACAGACCAGCCGCGGTATATGGGTTTTTGGAAACGCGTGGTAGCAAGTTTTGTAATGTGTGGGATCGCAAGTATGAAACCAGGTATCCTTTGCTTCCACTTCAAAACGCGATTTCGAATGATGCAAGTGGAACGAGGCGTGTTTACGTGAATACATCTGCAAGAGTGATTCAATACTGGAGTGAGGATGATAAGACAGGGTATGACGGATTGGGTTTTGACAGGACTTCACCATCGGAGCAAGTTAAAGAAATTCAAACAATTGAAAGGCCGTATGCCAGTTTTGGACAGACATCAACAGACTTTGATTTGTTTTTAAACTTGGACATGCGTAATGCCAATGTAACCACAATGAGTATGTTATTACCTACAGATAGACAATTGCAAAATGTATCTTGGGTTCCGCAGTGGTCATTGTCTGCATATGTGAGAGAGTCGTCGAAATTTGACGAAGATTCTTCAGAGTATGAATCATTCACTGCTCGATTTTCCTTCAATTTGGATGAACAGGAGACCAGTGCAATGTTGCAAGACAGTTTCCTGCAAATGAGCTTGGATGAATCGCTTGTTTCCTCGATGGATATAACTTTGGAAAATTTCAATCAACACAGTTCTGAGAAGATAGCATTGAATAAGAACGTAAATTGGAATGGTGATCTTTATGTTGACATTCCAAATAGTCCTTTTAACGAAGATATTTTCAGTCCGGGAGAAAAACGTTTTGAAAAGACAACATTGAAGAGTTTTCTAGATGTGAACGGAAAACAAATACAAAGGCATGCAATATGGCAAACAAGCATAACACTTGGTCTAACATTGGGAAATGCCTATTTGACGTGGGATGCCACTGTGAACATCTGGGATTTATGGTACAATTTTAACAATGGAGATTTCTTGAAGGCTGGCTTTACGACAGGATATGACATTCAAAAAAACTGGAGCAAAGGCACAACTGGTTCCATTCTTATTGATGATGAAACCGCTGTAAATTTTGTCTATGATTCACTTGGAAATACAAAAAAGCTTATAGAAATGGAAGATTTTTTTGTATGGAAAACATTTTCTTCTTCTCGTTTAACACGTTTCAGTTTAGATAATGTATCGAATAATGTTGTGTATGTCGTGAAATCAAGTGTAAATGTTTCTTCGAATTCCAAGCCATACCTTCTTGATCTGGGAAGTCAAACGCCGCATCCTAAACCAGGAGATATTATTGACTCCATGCTTGTTGTTAACGAAACAAAAACCTTGACAGATATGCAGACAAGAAGTCTGGATGCGAATGAAGAAGTCCTTACTGTATTTTCTACGCTTTATTCAGTTCGTGTGTTGTATGTAAATGGAAGTAATGAAAGTTTGCATTCAATAGATTCGGATGTTGGTCGCAGTATTTTCAGCATTGCGTTTGTAGACTCATCGCATTTGATGATTGCTACGCTACACCGAGACGGTAACAGAGAAGTAATTGTGAAAAATATAGAGTCTAAACAAAAGGATAAAAAATTTGATTGGGATCCTGAGGGTAAATTGCTCAGGTTAACTTCAAGTGTCTCGAGACAAGATTACATATATGCATTGATCGTGGAAGGCGAAAATCAGAATAGGATTGTGGTACAGAAATTAAGAAAAAGTTACGAAGCTGAAAGTGAAAATGTAACTTCAAATGCCAGCTTTACTTACAATAAGAATTCTGACTATCACGTAACAGAGCATCAAAATAGCTTCAATTTGAAAGAAGATGAGTTGCGTTTGGTGTCATTGCTCAGCGTGAACGTGAGTTCCAATGATACAGAGAATATTTTGTGTGTTGTACCTGTTACTCAACCAAACGATGATGGGAGTGAAGCATACTCTTTGATTATAAAAATGTGGGTTGATGGAGAGGAAAAGTTCAGCTCAAATGAATTGATGCGGGATTATGTCTTCTCTTCTAACGAAAAGTTAAAAAGTTTTATGTCACATGCGTGGATGTATGAAACTAAAGATCGCATTAGTGTTATTATTGGATATCTTGGTCATGTGTACCAAATATTGTTTATGAAAAATACCAATGAGGTACAGTTTAAGCCTCTTGAAAAAACGTGGCTTGCAAATAAGCATTTTGGTGCAATTGATAATGCATTTTTGGTGTTTGGTCTTTCTCCTGTTACTCAACAAAGTGTTCCCAGGACCTCTTGTGGAATTGGGTTTTATAAACGTACACTGTATGTGAACGAAGAGCTGAAAATAATCAAGCAGATGGAAGATATGTGTAGAACGTCATGTCTTGGCAACAAAGATTGTGTGGGGTATTATTACAACGGTAGTTGCGTATTGTTGTCTAAAGATAATGTTGATGAAGACACATTTTTGGAAAATAATAATATGTCAACCCCAAAAGAAATCTGCTCTAAATTTGTCGTAGCACAAGAAGATTATCATGATTCGTTTTTGGTTCCTCAATATCAATCTGTAAGTATTCAAGCAGTGCTGAGAAATATTGTCACATTGAATGTATCGAGTCCCGAGATAGGGTATTATGCATTCTGTGTAGGGGATCGCAAGTTTGAAAATCATGCAAGAAACTGTAATGTAAGTAATCATATTGCATATGAAGATATGCCGACCGTGCTAATAGATGGAGAATGGCGGGCTTTTGAAACCAAGTGGGATACTTGGTTGTGGGAACGCAGCAAAGATGGTGAACTTGATCGCATACAGATGTTTGACAAAGCACTGGATAACACTGGCATGAATATAGACTTGGGGAGTGTTCAGTTGAAAGTGAACGTAATTAAGCTTCACGAAAGTCAGGTGTTAATTATCAATGCAACATCATCACAAGTGCATTGCGGCTCCGAGGATCCTTATGGGGTGATCGTTGGAGAAAATGATTTACTTTTGGTGCAAAAACAGACAATTGATGATGATTACATCAAAAGCTATGGTTTGCAAACTTCAAAGAAATCAAACCAATGCGAAGTACTATACTTGTATCAAAACTCTGTATTGTTGTCTACAAATCGTATGGACACCGAGATACAAAGTGGCCAAGCACTCAATGTTCTTCGCACGTGGGCCAACCGCACTTCTGGTTACAATTATTGGAGACGTGATGATCTTCCCAAAGATGAGTGGTTGTATTTGCAGAGGTTTTTGCCCGGAAACCTTCCAAAGAAAGTGTTGGAAAAAGGGGGTGCGAATGGGATGCCAATTTATTTGCACATTGAACGCACGGAAGAGGATTTGGATGTGAATAGTGAGGTAAGTTCTTTGGAAACGCATCGTTCGGTTGCTGTGGATGACTGGCAACTTCTTCCCGTGCTTACTAAAGAGCTTACGTGGTTTCAAGATATCAAGCATGGTAATTCAACGGTGAATGCCATCAATACGTACATGTATGTGCCAAGCCAAGAACAATTGGAAATGATTGGTCAGGATGATTTGTTAGTTGAATTGAGCAGTGACTCGTGGCAACGTCTTCATGTTGCAGTGCAACTGCGTGGTAATGCTAATCAAGAAGGTTGTCGGTATCGAATTTTAGTTCGAAAGGTCAGTGAAGAAGATGAGTTTGAAGATAAGTGGGATGACAGGTTGAGAGAAATAGGGTGTACGATTACATTTGCTAAAATGGGAATGGGTCTGTGTCACCTTGCTGTGCCTACGAGTTTGATGAACACTCGTGATGTCATTGGTCTTTCTGCCTTCCATGACGAAAATAGGGATCAATGTCGTGTGCCAGACATTCTCTCATTTCAGGCCTTGCTGACTCCGTACATGCAGTTGTACGAATGTGATGGGGATCATTTTTGGTCTGAGACTCATAAAAAATGTCAACCTTGTCAAGAAATTGCAGATGAAGTATGTGAGCGTGGAAAATATATGAGAGGTTGCTCTGCTCTTCAAAAATTTGAAGATGGTCTTTGTGAAGATTGTCCAGAAAAAGATGACTTGCAAGAAAATGCACATTTTTTGCGCGGAGGATGTTTGTGGGAATGTGACGACGGGTATTTTTTGAACAGTACCATTAATTTATGCCAGCCATGCACTGTTGAAAAAAAAGAAAAATGCAGATTGTTTGTAGGCATGAAATGGCAAAAATGTTCCAAAACAGAAAATGAAAAGTGTGTGGAGTGTGATAAATCGAGATTGAAGCTCAATGAAGAGTTTATTGGTAAGGAGTTTAGAGATTGTGATCGAATGTGCAAAAGTGGTTACTATCGCAGTTTTCCGGACTTGTATTGCCGTGCATGCAATAGTCTGGAAGAAATTGAACAAAGAATTCCCAGTGAAGGTGATTTTTACCGCTTTGTGCAATGTGATAAGTTTACGAATACCATGCCACAAACTTGTGAAGATGTAGATTGTAAAGGTGTACCGGGAGGCACGGCAAAAAAGGATGAATGTGGTGTCTGTAATGGTCCTGGTATTGAGCTACCAAAATGCGACTGCGCAGGCCACACACTGAATGAATGTGGTGAATGTGGAGGCCCGGAACTGAATACAAGTGCAAATGAATGCAGTTGTGAGAATGGAGTTATCAAAGGTCCACCTGAAGGTAAATGTGATTGCGCTGGTAATGAAAATGATTATTGTAACGTATGTGGTGGACATGGAATTTCGCCGGGATTCTGTGATTGTTTTGGAAATAAAACAGATGAATGTGGAAAATGTGGTGGTGATAATTCTACGTGCTTGGACTGTAATAATGTTCCGAACGGTTTGTCAATTCATGATGCATGTGGTTTGTGTGGCGGAGACAACAGTACGTGTAAAGACTGCTTTGGTGAAATCAATGGCACTGTGGTTCGAGATGCATGTTATGTTTGTAACGGAACCAATTCTACTTGTGAAGACTGCTTTGGAGAGGTAAATGGCACTGCTAAATTGGACGTATGTGGTGTATGTAATGGAACCAATACAAGCTGTTTGGTGCAACTATGCTCTTGTCTCAACCCATTACCCCTTGAATCTGGATTGGTTAATCTTGAGGAATATGCTTCAAACAACAATTTTACCATTTTCGAAGATCAAATGGAGATTTTAGATACTGAAGATGACTACATTCATAATAATTTGTATCATGAAAGCTACAGCGAAGGTGATTTTTTTTATTATGCAATTGGCTTTTTTGATGAAACATTAATTGAAATTTTTGAAAATGAGACAGAGACTTCTTTTGAAGATTGGTTACTGGTTGTGTATTGTTACACGTGTGATGAACCAACGTTAGACCCTGCACATAATGAAAATAATGGAATGTCTCGCCGTTTGCTCGGGCATGAAAATAATTTTTTCTTTCGTTACAAGGCAATTTACAAATGGGCGGATGTGTTTGCGGAAGAGGGGGTTAATGAAGATAGTCTATTAACCAAACACTTGCACATTAAGAATAAGTTAAGGTTGAAGTTCGCTTTCAATGACACAGATGTGTATGGACAAATCGTAAAAAAGAATCAAATGTCCAGTGATCTCAAAACTCATTTTCAAGAGTTTGTATACCATAAGCCTGAAAAGCAATGTGGTAGTTTCCGGGGTAAGGGTGGAAAGGGAAAATTCAGAAGCAAGTATGTAAATTGTCAAGATTGTGCTGGAGTTGAATGGGGTGGCAAACAAATTGATAAATGTGGTGTGTGTGGAGGAGACGACACAAAATTTCAAAATGGAACTAACTGCTTGGATTGTGCTGGTATACCTTTAGGGGGGAAACAAAAAGATGTTTGCGGTATTTGTGATGGCAATGGATTCTCTGATTGTGGTGAATGTTCCTTTTGTAGTTCAGATGATTATCTTTGTAAGGAATGTCAAGACAATTTGACGTATGCTAACAAAGATGCATGTCTGCCTGAATTGGATTGCTTTTTTATTCCCAAATCCGCTGGTGGGAATGCCACGCTTGATGATTGTGGTGTTTGTGCGGGGAATAATGAAACGTGCTGTGAGTGCCCACCGGGGCAGTATACTGACAGTTGTTCGTTAGGAACCAAAAGAACATGTCAGGACTGTCCAGAGGGTACCTTCAAACTTGATCATGGGCGGTATGAAGAATCTTGTTTGCCATGTGCTGCATGTGAACCCGGGTTCTTTAGAAATTTCTGTGGTTTGAGTGAGAGTGGGAACTGTACTGCTTGTGGAGAGGGTAAGTACAAATTGAAAAACGATTCTTCTGTGTGTTTGGACTGTGCAGACATTATGTGTGATAAGGGATTTTATCAAGTGGGGTGTCAAGGAAGTACGAATGGTACTTGCGAACCGTGTGCAGCAAATACTTACAAAAATGTAACGGGACCCGAGGAATGTTTAGAATGTCAGCCATGTGGAGTAGGAAAATTTTTGAGTTCATGTGGTAATCATTCTGCAGGAATATGCAAATTGTGTCAACCGGGTTCTTATCAAAATGAAAGCGATGGCCTCATTTTTGAGTGCTTGCAATGTGAAGCAGGGGATTATGTCAGTGAAAGTGGGGCTTCGGAATGTAGTGAATGTCCACGTGGGTTTTGGTCTACATCTGGCTCATCGGAATGTGTTGAATGCCCTGCTAACTCGTACACGAGCTTGGCCGGAAGCACAGAGATCAGTCAATGCTCGTGTAAAAAGGGTTACACGGGAGAAAATGGTGAAGTATGTCAGGCTTGCGAACCCGGTAAATTCAAAGACGCCATTGGCAATTCAACTTGTTCTGATTGTGCGGCAGGTAAATTTTCGAATGAAACGGCGGCGGAAGATAGCATTGTATGCCAGATTAGTCCTGCAGGCACATATTCGGGGCAAGCAAGTAGCGAGCCATCTCAATGTCCCCAATTCTCACATTCTGTTGAAGCAAGTGAATCAATCACTGCTTGTGAGTGTAATTCGGGATACACAGGACCAGACGGAGGTCCATGTACAGCTTGCCCTGTGGGAAAATATAAAACCTTGGAGGGAACTTCTGAATGCCTAAATTGCTCGGCTGGATTCTATTCTAATGTATCTGCTGCTCTTGTGGTAGACGTGTGTGAGCAATGTGAATCGGGTTCATACGCTGCAAGTGGATCCTCTGTGTGTATTCAGTGTCCGGAATTTACTGTTACATCAAACAACAATCAATTTTCTCAACAGGATTGTCTTTGTGTGGAAGGTTACACCGGAAACGATGGGGGACCATGTAGTGCTTGTGATTTAGGAAAATATAAAACCTTGGATGGACCTTCTGAATGCCTAAATTGCTCGGCTGGATCTTATTCTAATGTCGAAGCTCGTAACAAAGAATGTGAATCATGCCCATCGCATTTCACGTCACCTGAGGGCTCTCTCTTCAGCACACAGTGTGAATGTGAGAAGGGATTCACTTTGATGAATGAATTTTGTGTAGAATGTAACGATGGATATTACAAGGATTTTACAGGAAATAATAGTTGTTTAGATTGCACCCCCATTTCAAGTTGTGATGCAGGACAAGAAAGAAAGTCATGTGGGGGGGATTCACCTGGTGCATGTGGCTATTGTGATGCAGGCAAGTTCAAAGAAGAAGTAGGGCCTCAAGATTGTACAACATGTGAAAGCTGTGACTCGGGTACATATCGAAGTGGCTGTGGACGCAAAAATCGTGGTGAATGTGCTACTTGTGCTGATGGAGAATACAAAATTAGCTCTGGTAGTGAACCTTGCTTATTTTGTGATGCTTCTGATTGTGGTATTGGAGAATACAAGCATTCGTGTGGGGGGTCACATTCTGGGCAATGTAGTGCATGTGAAACTTGTTTAGATGGTCGTTTTAGACAGGGTTGTGGATCTTTTAGTTCTGGTCAATGCGAAGATTGTGCACGCGGTAAATTTGATTATTATTTGGGTGAAAATAATCAATATCAATCTACATGCACGGATTGTGCTTCAGGGACGTATCAAGACTCACCGGGCGAAACTGGTTGTGAACTGTGTACGACCTGCAATGCTGGCTACTTGGTTGAATCCGAATGTACTGAAACAACAAACCGCATTTGTACTGAAGTACTTACACCAATGTACCAAGACGAAGAAAATAAGCATATTGCAAAATCATGTCCATCCAATTCAAAAACATTACACCATGTTAGTTCAAGTAAAGAAGATTGCAAGTGCAACCCTGGTCATACTGGACCAAATGGAGGCCCATGTACTGAATGTGTTCGCGGTAAATACAAATCGTCAAGAGGGTCCATTAGTTGCACGGATTGTAATGCAGGAAAATTTTCATTTGCAACTTCTGCAGTGGACAAAATATCAGAAGGAACCTGTGAGTGGTGTGAGGCAGGCACATACTCAGAAACAGCATCTTCTGCGTGTTTGGCGTGCCCGACAGGCTCATATACAGAATATAGAAGCACAATCTTAAACAACTGTTTATGCAACGCCGGCTTTTCGAGATCAGATGGAGGCCCATGTACTAAATGTGTTAGCGGTAAATACAAATCGTCAAGAGGGTCCATTAGTTGCACGATGTGTAAAGCAGGCAAATATTCATCTGCAACTCTTGCAGTGGACAAAATATCAGAAGGAACCTGTGATTTTTGTCCGTCGGGTAAATACTCAGAAGCTGCATCTTCAACGTGCAGCGAGTGTCCTGACAACTCTTTTTCACCAACAGAAAGTGATTCTGTGAAAGATTGTGTCTGCAACGCCGGCTTTTCGGGATCAGATGGAGGCCCATGTACTAAATGTGTTCGCGGTAAATACAAAGCGTCATCAGGGTCCATGACTTGCACGGAGTGCAATGCAGGCAAATATTCAAATACCGAAGGTGCTGAAAGCTTTGAAGTCTGTAATACCTGCCCTCTATTTTCCGATTCCAACATTAATCGCACTGATTGTGTTTGCAATGCAGGATACTTCAATATATTTGACAACGATCAAATGGGAGGGTGCACAGCTTGTATGAAAGGTTATTGGAAACAAGAGCAAGGCAATCAGAATTGTAATAAATGTGATCAAAACATGATTACACAAGAAACAGCTTCCACGTCGGCGACGAGTTGTGTTCCTTGTGCTACAAATATCGAAACAAGAGTGAATGCAGATGCAGATTATTTTGAATACTCTGGAAACAAATACTATAATTTGGAATGTGTTTGTGTAGAAGGATATTATTTCAATGGTGATAGTTGTGAAGCATGTCCTGCAGGAAAATTTAAGTCAAGTACAGACAACAGTGAAAGATTTAAGTCAGGTGAACAAAACTTTGAGTTATGCACTGAATGCCCAGTAGGCAAACATCAAAGTGTTGAAGGACAACCAAAATGTGAACCTTGTAGTCAACTTGAGTACCAAGATCAACCTGGACAAGAAAAATGTAAAATCAAACCACAAAATGCTGTCGTTGAAACGATTTCGGTATCGGGGGGAATTATCTCGGTTAGATGGAAGTGTAAGCCAGGTTACATAGAAAATAATGCTGGTGATGGGTGTCAGGCTTGTGCAGCAGGCAAATATGCTGGTGGTTATGGTTGGGATGATTGTAAGCACTGTTCTATAGGTACATATTCACAAAATGCCGGCAGTTTAGGGTGTAGTCAGTGTACGAAAGGAAAGTTTAATGATGAGTCGGGGATGAGCATATGCAAAACTTGTACTGATTCATGTATTGACGGTCAATATAAACAAGAAGATTGTAATTCTGAAAAAGATTTGCAATGTGCAGATTGTCGTTGTGACGAAGATGCAATTAATTCTGGACAGGGTTGGAATGTTGATGAAGATGGAAATATCAATCAAACATGTGCAACAAATACTAATGGAGGCACTGTTCAACCATTATGCAATCAATGTCCAAATGATTATTATTCGGACAATGGCTCATGTAAACGATGCAATGACCAGTATGAAATTACAATCGAAAACAATGTTTGTGTTTGTAAAGAGGGGTATTATTTGAAACTTGAATATCATCGTTTTGTAACTAATGTATATTGTAAGGCTTGTGAACCTGGTAAATACAAATACTGGAAGGGAGACTCATATGTTTGTGCTGATTGCCTCAAAGATCATTATTCAGATTTGTCTGCAGCAACCGGTTGTACAGAGTGTCCTACTGGAAAATTTTCAGTTGAAGGATCCACAGGTTGTACAGGGTGTCCAGCAAATACGTTTTTTGCGCGAGAAGAAATCATACAAGATCTATATCCTCGACTAACTCATAATTTGTATGGGGGGGAGATTAGTTTTTGGACATATGATGCAACAAAAGAAGGTACAAGTGGCGGACCTTATGAGCCAATTCCTATCACATTTCCAACATGCATGAGTTGTACTCAGATTTATCGTCATACTTACACGAATCATTTCACTGGATCGACTATTGCTAATCAATATGAAGTAAAATCATACTCTACAAGTAATGGTGCGTCTGATGATTGGAAAACTGGTTGTGAATGTGAAGCTGGATACTTTCACGTTCACAACTGGGTATCGTGGCCTTCGGTTGAATGTTATGCTTGTCCAGCTAACCTTTTCAAACCCGAAATTGGAAATCATGAATGTAGTTTGTGTAATGGCAAAGTTGCAGAGAATAACAAGGGAGTTTGTTGTACTACACAAAACGCTAAGTCAGGACTTTACAATTCTCGAGATATTGCCGATATGAAATGGGACGCATATTACAGTGAAAATGATAACGAAATGTTGTGCAATCCAAACGCATGTGAAAATGGAATGACATTTTACAATTTTGATTATGCATTGGACAAAAAGGCAGAATGTTGTCAACACCCAGACAACTTTGGATGTCAATGTTTACCAGAATGGGTAAACCCTTATGGGTTCGATTCGGGCCAGTTTGCTGTATTCCATATTTTACGGACAGCGAATGAAGGAGATTTCAAATATTGTGCACAAAATATTTGTGCACAGGGAGCATACTTACCTTTTGAATCTTGGAAAGATACGTTAGCAGTGAATCCTTGCAAAACATGTGATTCTGGGAAATACTTTCATCTTAATATTGGAAGGGGCTCCTATGGTGGTGAGTGTAAAGTGTGTCCAGCTGGCAAGTTCAGTAATCAAGCTAATCCCAGTGTACATATTAGGGAGGAAGGTTGTCATTATTGCGATGGCAACATAGTTTTTATTAATGATTTTCCCGTACATTGTAATTTTGAACACGGTGGCGGAGGAATTATCGGTGGCGGATATAGTATCATTGGCGATTCTTAATTGCATAGATTTAAATTTTATTTATTTGCAATAAAGAGCTATATTAAAGTATGTAACTATACTTGTGTATATGATTTCTTTGCGAGCAAGCTGCCGCATTTTGCTTTTATACATGGTTTTGGAGGCCCTTGTGGTGCGCTCTAATGCCTCTACTTGTGGGTGTGGTGATTATTATAACATGGGTATTTGTTGTGCAGATAGTACATACCCAGACAGTAATGGTAAGTGTAACTCGATTTCAAAAAACTACTGGCAAGATGGAAATTTAATAGCAGGTAGATGTGAATATTTGTTTTATTCATGTGTATCGTGTCCACAAGGCACTGTAAATCCCAACTCGGAGTCATGGTTAAATTATTACTACACGGGGACTGCGTGTAAAACGTGTGGTTATAACACATATGTGTTCTACACACAATGTGGTTGTCAAGCATGTCCTGCTGGCACAAGAAGTTATATGACAATCTCAGGTACGGCATCTTCTGTAAATGATTGCTATCCTTGCTCTCTAGGAACAGCAAGACAACAATATGAGAGGCTTAATGTAGATGACAGATGTACGGCGTGTCCCTCTGGTAAATATGCAGATGAAACAGGTTTAGCAGTTTGCAAAACATGCCCAGCTGGAAAATCTGCGAATGGTGGTTTTTACACCGGTGCAACGAGTTGTTTTGATTGTGCCTCAGGACAAGCAAGTTACAGCGGTGGTTCGTGTGAATATTGTGCCATTGGTAAACATCCTGATGCAAGTGCAAGTTCGTGTGTATACTGTAGTCCGGGGAAGTATGCAGATACAAATATTTATTCAGCGTCTGATTGCTTGGAATGTGACTATGGGAAATATTCAACAAGTGGGGTGTGTGTTGATTGTGTTGCAGGAACATTTGCTAACTCTAAGGGTTCGACTACATGTTCATCGTGCTTAGCTGGTCAGTTTAGCGAAGGTACAGGTGCACATGAAGTTATGGATCCGATACATGGAAATTTTTACAGAAACGGGGTTTGTACTGACTGTCCAGATGGGAAAAGCTCTGACCCTTCGAATGACATATATCTTTGTTTGTTGCAGTGCGCTGTGGGAAAGTATGCTCAAGGCACTCCCTGCACAGATTGTCCATCTGGAACTTATAATTGGTTTTCTGAGGCTGCAGGTTGTGTGTCTTGTTCGCAAAATTCCTTCGACTATCTTACAGCATGTCAGTTATGTGGGGGCAACGGTTACAAACTTGTAGTAAATTCTAATTTGGTTTTGAAAAATCACAGATTTCATCCTTACTTTGGAAATGAATATTTTGAGCACACATGGGGACAACCCGGTTATTACAAAGGTTATTGGGATTATGAAGCAGGATTGACATGGAGATTGCGAAATGTATACTCATCTTCTTTTTCAATCGTAAAAATTAAATTGGGATTTATGACTGCTGACTGTTACCCTTATTGTAATGATTATGCTGTTTCGAGTGAAGAAAAGACTGAAGTTGCCTGGTTTATTTTTTATGGTGACGAAAGCAATAAATGGGTGCACACGTTTGCTAAATCCAATCAAAATTGGAAAGATTCTCAAATTTCGGGAACTTCGTTTTTTTTGGATGATTATGGAGGTGATGCTTACTTTGAAAATATTAATTCTGCAGTTACTTGTCAAGCTTGTCCTCCAGGCACATATCTTGGTTCAGATGCCTTTTCATGCACTCCTTGCCCCGCAGGCACTTATTCCAGTACTGTACGTGCTACTTCTGTTGATACATGTCTTGATTGTCCTGCTGGTACAATAAGTCCAGAAGCAGGAGCTAGTTCTTGTACAGACTGTCAGGATGGAAAGTATGCTCTGGATGCCACAGTTGCGTGTCAGGAATGTCCCATCGGCACATATTCAGCCACATTGAGGGCTGTATTTGACAACTGCATTTCATGTGAAGGGGGAAAGTTTGGTGGAGATACTGGATTGACTACATGCCGTAGCTGTCCCAAGGGACAATTTCAAAACGACATTGCGCAGAGTGCATGCTTGAATTGCCCTGCTAACATGTATGCTAACGAGTATGGTTTGTTGGCATGCAAGCCTTGCAAGGACTGCTCTGGTAAAGCAAATACAACTAATGTTGAATGTAGCGATACAAATGGTGCGGGAAACTGTGAGTGTTATAATAACTATTTGTGGGTGGAAGATTACAGTCGTTGTATTGATGCTTGTGACGCTGAAATTGAAAAGAATTATTATTTGGATCAAGAATATGTTGGTCATTGTGAAACATGACTCAAATTTATGTGGGTATCATTGAACGTATAAATGACTATTGTAATGTGTTTTAATGAATGATAGTTTACATAGATTTTTTGTGCCAAGAGCACTTTTCCTGTTTACTATATTACTGATGAATATGACGGTTACGACTACAACACCAGTATGTACCTACGATTTGGAATTTACAGAAGGAGACTACGCTGTATCCACCCCCAGTATTCTCAATATACCATCTGGTGGTGGGCCGTATGTACAAGACATGAAATTTTCAACAAACTACGATCTTCTTTTCGTCTTGTACCGCGGCGGAGGAACAGATTATCCAGCACGAGTGTTAGTCGTAGACGTGGCATCCAATAATAACACTGATACAATCACGGACACAGAGAACTGCTTTCTCAACCCACAAAGTATGGTACCCAGTAGACCAAACGATGCCATTCTATACATCACAGATGATACTAATCACAATATTGTGAGACTGGATCGGACAACCGGTGATTGTTCAGAGGTCAAAAATTTAGATTTTTGCTACAGTTACAGACAAATTGACATCTCACAAAATGGACAATATATGATAATATGTTGCTCAACATCAAACCCTAATGTCAGGTGTATGGAATTTTCAGATCCGAGCACAAATTATACGACTCCAACTTGGGATGTAACAATAGGAGTATTTAATGGTGGAAGCACTAATCAACCAAAAGGCCTACTTTACGCTCCTGATAACTCAAAAGCTTACATACTCATGGCTGAATGGCTGGGAGGCAATGGATGGTCGGCGGTAATTGAACTGGACATTAGTTCCAACCGTTTAAGTGTCAGTGTTTCACAATTGACGCATGACACAGACACTGACCCACGAAAGATCGCCATTGACCCTTCAGGTGATTTTTTGTTTTTTGTACGTCCACATGATGTTCAAAAAATTGAAATCAACAATCCAACAATTACTTTTGTTGCAGGACACGCACAAAATTCAGGCAATGTTGATGGTTTGGGTAACAGTGTCCGATTCAATTACCCCACCGCAATTGCCATGCAGGACACAGGAACACTGTGGATTGGAGAGGAAAACGAACAACAATTTCGTCATATTCAGGCGGGGTCTGTGACAATGCACGAGAACTGTGTTTACACAACAAATACTACAACTACGACTACGACTCCTGCACCAACAACTACGACTACGACTCCCGTACCAACAACTACGACTACGACTCCTGTACCAACGACTACAAGTACTACTCCCTCACCAACAAATACGACTACGACTCCTGAACAAACACCTAACAGCACAACAACCACACCAAAATCCGTACTTGCTAATACGTTACGGTATGGGACACGTTGTCCACTGAATTCCGTTACTCTTGGAGCTGGCAAGAACCGTTTGCGTGATTGTCTTTGTGAAGAAAATTACTTTTTGAATGAAAGTGGGTTTTGTGTTGCATGTGCGTATGGGTACAGGAAAGAAGAAATTGGAAACTTCAACTGCTCGTGCTACGTGTTTGACACGTGCGACCCTCCCGTTTGCAATGGCGATGGGTCTTCGTGCCGTCCGTTGCTTGTTACGAGCGAAGAAGAGGGAGGGGAGTTTGGCTTGAGTGAAGTGTTGTTGGGTGACTTTGACGATACAAGTTTGACAAACACATTTGACCTCGACGTAGAAGTGGCCAAACAAGGATTTGAATTTACATCTGATGGTTCTGAGCTTATTTCTTCCACATCTATTGTAAAGTCTGAAGTGGTCAATGGCACAAAAGTAACGAGTGTTACTAATGTGATTATGAGGCAAAATCGGTTGACTAATGAAGTGGAAATCAAAATTTTACCCATTCAAAATGAGGTTATTAAGGCAACTGCTGTCAGTTCTAGTGATGACAAAGTTTTGATCTTTGCGACTGAACACAGAGTCGTGTTGTATGACGAAAACTCGGAACAAATGGAAAATGTCTCAGCAATCGATGAAAATGAGCAGATAGTGGATGTTGCAACTTTGAATGACAAAGAAGAATTGATTACAATTGCTTATTCCGTGGGGATTTTAAATGCTTCAAGTTCTCGTCGGCGATTGTTACAAGACGAAACATCCGATTTTTGTGGTAAAGTTAATTATTTGAAAAGATCAATCAAACGATCTATCCCTACAAGTACTTACAAAGTTTGTGACCCTCATTCCGTGGCTTTGTACACCTCAGATAAGAATAAGGATTACATTGTGGTTGGTACGCCATGCCGTATTGTAAGTATTGATCTCTATAAAAATAGCATAAAGACTTTGGTAGGTCCTGGAGAGCCTCATGAAAAATGCCAAGAAAGTGACTTTGGGTCTAAAGACGGGAATTTTGATGAGATTAGGTTTCAGGATGCGTCAAAGATCTTGGTTGATGATACGGGGAGTGAAATTTTTGTATTTGACGATAATCGCCTGAGAAAAATTGCGATTACAGAGAACACAGTGTCTGGAATTACGACTGTGGACACTTTCGATGATGATGAGATTGATTCTATTACAAATATGGCTATTTCTCCTCAGGATGGCACTATTTTGTTTGCTCAAAACCAAGAAATCAAGTTGACGGTGAATGCTTCGGATAGTGCAATCGATACCCAGCAAACTCGTCTGGACAACAAAATAAAGAGATTGGATTTGGTAAAACCCAAGGAGTCAAAACATGGACTTTACTGCTTTTCCGAGGAAAATAAACAAAATGCTGAGGTTACATGCAACCCAAATCAGGATGATGTGGAAAGGGGATTGTTGTGCAGAAATGGGGTGCCATGCGTGTGCTTGAACGGATATTACTTGAAGAATAACAAGTGTGTGAAATGTAGAGTGGAAGATGTATGAGAAGTAGACAGAGAGATTGAAAATTGGGTTGTTTTGTGTTTAATATAAGACCAAAAATGGTCAGCATACGATGCAGCTTGAAAGTGCCTAAATTCGGACCTACATTTATTCAAAGAGGACCCGATTTACGGGGTTTTCATGCGTCTGATTAGTCGTCGTCTGCTCAGCAGGCGTATCAGGAGCATGTTCAGACTTAGGCCCGGGAGCCCCAGGACACACCACAGGGTGTGTCTTTGGGTTGGGGGTCAAAAGCATGGAAGTCGAAGACGTGATAGTGGGCGAGTGCATTGCAAAGGCTGGCATTAGACTTTCTTTTAATCCTATATACAGAATTCAGAGACTTTTTCAGCTAAGGGGCTACGATATAGACGTAGGCCGTAAGGCCACATTGCACCAAAAACCCCTTTACCCAATTTAGTTTTGACTCTAGCCACCGCACGCGATGGTGTAGAAAGGTATTCTCGGCCTCGAGCTCACGTACGCGAGCTTGAAGGTTGAATGCTTCGACGTGAGCAAAGATGTCCCACATTTCGTGTGACGTGCAGCCCAAACTCGCGGGTTGCATTCAATTGCAGGGTTAAATCGCAATATACTAAGTATTTTCAATTTCCACTTCACACCGATGCATAGCTCCCATTCCCTCATTCCTCTTTATTTTGAGACTTGAGATTGGGCATGCTATGGTATGGTGTTCATCTTTTTCTGTGGTGTGTGGAATTTCGATTTCGATTTCCTCAAACAAGGAGAGGTTAATTGGTTCGTGAGCGTCGTGTGTGGTGATGAGAAGTTTGTAGTTTTTAGAAATGGATTGTGCAGAGTCGTCATTGATGTTTTCAATGCGTGCTTGCTCTCTTGCCAAGTCCCTTGGCTTCATGAATACTTTTAGTTTTTTATGATATGTGCTACTTCCTCTCAAGGCTTGTGGAGCCATGTCTCTTTTTCGGAGTTGATTTTTGCGCATGGGATTGGGGTAATGGGCATGTTTGCGGGCGTAGGTGAGAGCAATCCCCCCACGGAGTCGTAACACGAGGTGCAGAGTGGATTCCTTCTGAATGTTATAATCCGCGAGCGTGCGTGCATCCTCGAGTTGTTTGCCTGCAAAGATAAGGCGTTGCTGGTCGGGAGGGATGCCTTCCTTGTCTTGGATTTTGGATTTCACCATGTCAATGGTATCGGAGGATTCTACTTCGAGGGTGATGGTTTTGCCTGTAAGTGTCTTTACAAAGATTTGCATACTTGAGAACAAAGTACGGGGTGTTAAATATAACAAAAAATCTCGTGATTTGTGTTTAATAAAAAAACAAATTTGAACACGGTCATAACGTGAGGCTCAAGTTACTAGGTCAAACAATCGCGTGCTGCTGATATCTTCAGCTCAAGTGCATTGCATAGAGTTTCCGAGTGTTTCACTCGTGCCTCTAAGACCTGGTTGTCTTGTTTGGTGTTCGAATCTGCCATCTTCAAACCTTGAACTAGTAGCTCGAGTTGATGATTGCGCGCCTCCAGATCGCGATTGCGCTCTTCAAGTGTAAGATTAGTAGCTTTCAACGTGGTTACCTCGGACTGTAAAGCCTCATTTTTCTGCTTAAAAGCAAGATTCGTTGTGTTAGTGGTTTTGGTTTTCTCCGACAGGTTTTGCTCCAAACTCCTAATATTTTTTGTGAGTTCTTCGACAACGTTGTGTGAGAATGAATATGGAGGCGTTGTAGCAGCACCTGAACGTAAATTTGAAGACGCAAGTTCGTTCTTGGACTTATTGAACTTTTTTTCAAATTCATCAAACTCCTTTTCAAGTTTCGACCTTCCCACTGCTCCATTAACTTTGTGTAATTGTTGGAACGCTCCCCGTGCAACTTCCATCGCAGTCATGGCCTCTTCGTATTTTGATTCTTTGAGTAGGGCTTCGGTGTTTTTTTGGGCAGTATCCCATTTTTCTTTTAACTCTGCCATTTCAGTCGCACGCTCTTTTGCCTCGTTGGTTTTTTCTTCCCCTCGAAGCGCCAATTCGAACCATTTCTTAAAAGCGTCGTATTTTGAGTTTGCTGATTGGAAGTTTTCCGTGGTGCCCCCCTTGTCTGGATGATTTTGGAGAGACCATTTCTTCCAATGCTCCTTAACAATTTGTGGGACTGTTGACCCATTGTCGTTCGTTGTTTCTAAATCATGTACATGATTCCAGATTAAAGTTTGATCTGTACTATTCATATTTATCAAATTCAAAAACTCCCTTGCCCGTTGTTTAAGCGGTACCATGATATGTGTCACAAAACAAGAACAAAAATTTCTTATATAACAAAAATCAATGTCATTCACCTCAGTAAGAAACCAAAGTCTCCTCGTCCTTCTTCTCGAGTTTGCGAGCGGCACAGGACTTGAAGAAAGCAATCATCTGGTCCCGGAACAAGATTGAATTTCCGCTTTCGACGTCGTTGTGTTTGGCGTGGACGTACAAAGGAGGGTAATATGCCCTGTGATGTAAGCGTGTAACAAGCATTTCAGCATTCTGCACTGGGATGATATCATCCTGCTGTCCGTGGATGATAAATGTTGGGACGCGTATGAAGTTTATGAGATTGATGGATGGACAGAAGACATCGTCGAAATACTCTGTCATGGATGTTAACATAGAGGAGTTGAGAAGCTTTTGAGGCATAATAGCTCTGACTCCCGACGCAAGTGGGGAGATGAGTACGACTCCGTGGATATCTTCCATGAAGTCCTTGGATGCAAGATATACGGTTGGTGCGGTTCCCAGAGACTTGCCCATGAGCACGATTTTTTCCTGAGGGATTTGGAGTTCGCGGTTGAGGTATTCGTACACGGCACTGATAGCTTCGTGCATATTTTGCTCTGTTGTTTGGCCCTTTTCGGAGATCCCGTAGTTTACGTAGTCGTATGTGACAACATTTGCGTCAAACGTGTGTGCCAGCCACTTGCAATATGCCTTGCATGCTCCAATGTCGTCAGCGTTTCCGTGGCTGAGTAGAATTACCTTCCGATGATCTGTGTAATTCCCCTCTCCCCAATATTTTTTGGATTGTCCCTCAAAATTCACAAAGTATGTTGCGATTCTCTGGTTTTTGATGGTATGCACAAACAAAACCTCTTTACTTTTCATGTATGTGGGTCGTTCGGGGGCGTGAAATGCAAAGGGGGAAATGGCTCTGGACTTGTATGCTTCTATGGTTTTTGTGGATATGGCGTTGCCCATTGAAAATATGCGTAGTTTGTTATATAGAAAGCAGAATCGAGTACTATATTCTTGTAATTTATTGGGTGTCAAAAACTTTCACTTGGGCTAATGATCAAAAATCGTAAAACCATGCGTTGGGGATTTCGTACTTTATATTTCCATAGGGTTGTATTGCAGCGAGAAAAACCATGTAGAAGGGTAAGATCAATTCAATATAGTTTTGTGTTTCTTGTTCTTCAGACATATTGAACCAACTAACAGCAATAGCTTGTAAGAAAAACGCCCCAGGAGCCTGTAAGAAAAGAGAGGAAACTGCGATCACAACATAAAACATATTTTTATGATCATTTTGCATTGTTATTCTCTGCAGCATGTTTTATAATGCCGTGTAAACTTAGGCCAACACAATTAGTTTTTTATTGGTGTCTGTTTGTGATTATATAGCATTTTGGACGGTATCATTAATGCCTCTAAACAATTCTTCCTTTTTCCAAAGCTCCTCCAGTCGTTATGGCAATCGGGGTGGTGACATTATTATGCAAGAAGAGCAAAAATGTGTGCTATGTGAATTGACAGGTTGTGGGCATGCTGTTGTGGATGAGGTAAATGCTTACGTTCTAGAGAATATGGGCAAGGTGCACTTGAATGAGATGGCAATACAGGTTTCACAGGCATTGACTGCTTTGCCGGGAAGAACCTTTTCCAAGGAACAGTTTTTGACACATATGAAATATCACGTGAGGCATCCAAAAGTCGTTTTGAGCACTTTATTGAATGATCTTTTAGAGGTTGCTTACGTCTCAAAGGATGCCTGCATTACTATTTGTGCGGAGACGAACAAAAAAGTGGTAGATCAAAAGATGCTTCAGGCGTATTTGAAGACCGTGGATAGTATCATGGCAATTTACAGGACAGACTCCTTGCGAGACAGACGAGATATATGATTTTTTTCTTAATAAATTTTATTGGGTGTCAGATTACTCATAAAGCTTTCAAAACACAGTGCCAATCTGCCTAGCAAAGTCGTCCCACATGTTAACATCGGGCTTGACGTCATCACGGGAAAGCTGATCTTCGGCCCTGGACTTCTCGCCCACAGTGCGTGAGTTTGAGTCTGCGTACATGCCATTGACTCGCTTCTTGAGCTCGTTATTCTCCTCCTGCAGCTTGTCAAAGTCATGCTGTCGCTGTCGATGGAGGTCCGAGGCTGCGACCATCATCTTCCAGACGCCATTATCCTCGGCTGCGTTCTTGACAAAATGATCCATGCTGCACCGGAAGTCATCCTTGATCTTGTCATTATCGATGGGGATATCCTTGAGCCAAGAGTTGTACATACTCTCTGCGATCTTTTGCATGTCTGCCTGTGTCTTTTGAGACATTCGAGCGTTGATCTGCCTAAGATTAGAGTTCTCACCTTCCACGTTCTTGAGCTTCTGCTCGAGGTCCTTTACATGGGAGAGGATGTTAGAAAAGTCAGGCTTTGACTCGGTCTCGGGGGCCTTCTGCTCAGACTTGGGGATGTTTTGACTAGATGAACCTTCGGTCATTAACAATGTTGTTGTAATTCTTATATACAAGCAAACGATATGCTTTGTAACTTAAGGTACAGAATTGTTGTAGGGTATTTTCTGTGATGGCATAAACCATTCGTCTGCTGCTTCCTCTGCTCCCGTTGTAAAATGCAACACCAATGAAATCGAACCAACAATAAAGATTGCGCAAAAAAGTGCCTGTCTGCGCTTCAATTCATGTTCCGGTGCTCCGAGTTCGCGCATGTAGAATTTTAGCGTTTCGATGTAGGTTTCCTTGTCAGTTTGAACGCGCGGGGTCTCTGCTTCCGAGGGTGCATGCATTTCCGTGGGTAGGTAGAGCATGCTGATGACAACAATTCCACCAGAGAACAGACACAAGTAAAAAATAAGCTCAAAAATCATTTGTGTTTGTTTACATTGTGTGCTAAATAAGCAGATATAACATAATTAAAAACATGTCCAATGTCAGCAAAAAAGTCTACGGTATCAAAATCAGGGGTGTCTGTGAGTTATGACTGGGGGGATTTTGTTGACATTGCTGCGCGACTGGATTCTACCATCAACTTCACTTTAATTCGATTTCTTTTCAAGACGCTTCAAATGGTTTTGAGTAATCATGAGATCATCTTAATCAATGCAAGCCTGCTGTTGTTTATAAATACGACTTTTGCCAGCAATCTGTTGTTGAATATAGAAGTTATTCTCACGGTGGTAGCCTCTCTCAGCAGCGGTCTGATAGCACAAGCGTTGATCAACACTGCAACCAGCAATGAAATTTTGATGTCCATGACGATCAATCAAACGTCCAGGCTTTTAGAGCAATTTACAGTGACTACAGCAATGCTTCTATTTGCTTCAATTATTCCCCGCAACTTACAGAAAAAAGAGTATGTATCCCGGGCTATTACCATTTTGCTTTACATGTATACGGATGCCACCCAGAATATCGTGAATCAACTTGACTTTAAATGGTCTCCGCCTTTCCTGTGCGTGCTTATTTGTATTCTTTTGCAGAAAAATCATGACTACTTAGAGAAACGAAAAACCCTGCAGTACATTGTGAAAGCTCTCAATATGGTTGCCATCAATATCTTGATTACTTCAGTGACAACGATTGATACGAATGCCACTGATTTACACACTTCCACGGCACTTTTGATCGTGACACTGTTTGCCATTGATGCCTTGATGCAGCTGTCTGCTAATCTTGAAGAGGGGAGAAATTATGCAATATGGAAGGGTGCACAACAGCTATTTTTGGTGTATCAGGAGCTGAAGATAGATCCGATTGTGACTTTTGTTATAGCCTTGATGTTCGTGATGCTGCATATCACCAGCATTCAAATTATATCAATCTTACACTTACAAAATAATACCACTTTGGAAATATTTTTGCTAGTGGTGGTGAATGTTATCATTGATCAACTTCAAAGCAAAGCTCTTTCGGTTTTTAATATTGAACAGGGCTTCATTTTGATTTTGTATATTATAGCAATCCATACAGTCAGTTTGTTTTTTCGGCAACAAAATGAGTCTAAGAAGAAAAGGAGTGTTTGATATTCTTATACTTCTATTTCATACTCAATTTCTACTTAATTTTATACTTATTTTTTAAACATCAAGTTCACGAGCAACGATGTTTTGTTATCATCATTGTATCCCGTTCTCACGGCAGTGTTTTTCAAAAAGGCGTACGTGTGTGCCGTTTCAGCGGAGTGTTGCATACCGAGTGCTAATTTTGCGAGAAGTTGCACGTCAGTGTCAAAGATTCTTACAATTTGATCCGCGTGTACACACTCCTTGCCCTCTTGTGTGGCCAAAATTGCTCCCTTGACATGCTTGTGAACCAAGGGGGAGATAATTCGATGTCGCAAATCAGCATCTAGCATTCCCAGCATCACATTCTGAGCTTGAAAAGAAGTTGTTTGGTTCGATAACTTATTCTTTTGCATCTCAATACACATCTGCTCATAATGTTGAACGCTGAAAGGTTTGCCAATACTCGATGTCGCATCATTTCGGTAATAATGATTGAATCCCGTGGACATGCGGACAGAATCGTTGCGAGATAGAGCATGAAGAATTTTCTGCACACGAATCGCCCCAACAAGCACGTGTTGGTTGATTGGATTGCCTTGCGTGCTCAAACTCTCATTTTGGTTTTCCATGCTTGTGCGGATCATACTTTGAATCGCCAGGATTGTTTGCAGGCAATTTTCAGCAACCGATACGTCAAGCTTGATGTCATTGCTTGCATTATTGGCCATGATCTGTCGCATCTGATACGCTCCCATATCAACGTCCAGCAAGCAATTATTCATTGGCATCCCGCTCAAAAGCCGGACCTGGGCTCTAAGACCTGCATCTACACAAGAAAATGAGATGAAATGTGCTCGGCGGTTTACAACACTATCCAGTTTGTGGGTATTGTTGTAATTCTTCCCGGCATGGATGGCATCCGAGACGTGGGACAGCAGATTCTGTCGCATTTTGCACAATGCTTCAAGAGAGCTTCCATGTTCATCCTTGTCTCCAAAAAGAGAGAGGTTTTGTACAATTGTGCCAATGTCTCCATGCTCATAGACAAGCTCTTGCTCGCCTAGTTTTTGAACGTGAGCAATCACCAGGGCGACATTTTCGTGAAGTTCCAATAGATCGTTTTGAATGAACGAATTATCACTGGTCACACGCATAATACTTTGATCTTGAACGATGTTGCCTCCGGGGGCAAACAAATTATACCACCCATCATTGCCAGAAACAAGATATCGATCGTTGAGTCTTTGAGCAGTGTCAACAATTCGAGTTAGCTTGCGGTTTAAACTCAAAAGTTCGTCTTGGAGATCACATGAAGCGATTTTGGCCTTGTAATCTTCAATCTGTGCATTGTGTTTGGGGATACACACACTTTCTGCCTCCGCCACGCTTGCAGCGGCCAATCCAACCGTTTTGACGTCGTCCGCAATCGATGCAAGCCAATGCACATGAAATTTCGAATCGGATACAGACTTGAATTCTTCTTCAGAAGAGTGCGCACACATGAAATCAAAACGTAGAATGTCACCAGTGTTCAAATGGATCGAAAGCTGTTTATTCAGGCCTTCTTTCACATTGAAAAACCATTCACCTGGAGCTTGCTGTCGAAGCTCCAAGGTGTCAGACAAACCTTTGCGTCGAAAGATTTCTGCTTTGTTAATCTCAGGACCCGTAATCGTTAGTAAATACGAGTCATCAGGAAGCCCGAGCTCACCATCAACTTCGGTTTTAGAGACCACACGACCAAAGCCCCCTTGCATATCACACAACACCTGATGCTTTCCTGCATTGTCATTCGACAAACTCACATCCAATCGTAAATGCTTTTTTGCAGAAACACACCCCCGCTCTCGAGTAACAAGTGTACTGACAGCATCTTTCAGCACAAGAAGACGCTCTTCGGCCGAAAGGGGAGGCTCCGAGGATATACTCGAAATACTCGAAGCAGGAAACACAGTGGAGCTTGTACTCAGAGTGCCGGAAATAGCACACATTACTACATGTGCACTTGCCAAGCATAAATACACAAGTGTCATGCTTCGGGGCCAATTATGAAAATGCAGAATTTGAGTTTATTGGATTTACAAGTCAAAATATTTGTTACAAAGACTAAGAAGAAGTTAAAAAGAACTAAGAGGTATCATTATCCGTTTCCTTACGCCTACTAAAAAGACCCCCATTCTTGTTGCTCTTCTTGCTGCTACCACCCTTGCTGCCACCCGATTCCATCACATCAGCTGCTTTGCGAACCACGATTTTGGGCTTGGGGGGAGGCATGGAACCGTTGTCAGAAGTGGAATTTGAAGATGCTTGGTTTGAGCTTGGTGGTATAACATTACCCGGTAATACAGTTTCATTGGCATCAAACAATTCTTCAGCTTCAAAGTGTGCCTGGAACATTAACGGATTACCAGAAGCTGCATGCGTCCAGTCAACTGTCATTGCATCAAAATCTATTCCAGCCATTGGAGTTTCAAGGTTATTCGCCAATGCATCTCGTATCCTTGTCCATCGTACAATATGTGCAATATAACCAGCTGCATCATCCGCATTTCCTGCTCTTGTTGCATCTCGTGACAAATTTGTAAGATTAACATTGATTGCATCAATTTGTGTTAAAACTTGTGCTTTATCAGTGTAAACTAAATTGTAAGTTGTTTGTAATGTTTCAGCATCAGTAATCAATCGATTTACATCTCTTTCTCTTATATCGACAAATCTAACATGAGACAAATCGTCTTTAATTTTGTATAATATGCATTGAATTCTCTTTTGGTCATCACTGTAATGAACTCTTGGCAAGTTCCATGTTGAAGTATCATTGATATCTGTTACAGGATCTCGCAACAGTGTGTCAATTTGATTCCACAGATCAAATAATGGAAAATTTTCTGTGGGTACATTATATGAATTTCGGGGATCTGTAATAAAACGGGCAATACTCATAAAGTTTTCGATGGACCCGTCTGCTTGCAATTCACGAACCTGTCTTTTCCATTCATTTCTGGTATCCAGTGCTTCAAGGCGTGTAAATAATTGTTCACATCTTTGTCGTCCTGTGTATACTGGTGCAGGAACAACAACGACACCGCCATAAGGATTTCCACCTGAAGGGTTTGTGCCTGAATGTTTTGGCCTCATTAGCTTACGCCTTTTCATTTCATCCTCTTCTGCCTTTCTCTTTTTCGAGTCGTTGTCGTGTCCTGCAAGACCCATTTGCGTGTTTGGGTTTGGTTTGTTGGTGAGAGATCTTCGTTCTCCGAGTTGAATCCATGTTGGGGCGAATGTGATTTGCATGAGTTGTCCTCGTAGGAAGACCTTATCGTCTGAGTAATTGTTGCACTCCATATCGTGTGCGTTTCTGTGGTGAAACATCTGTCCGATTTTCCAGTATCCATCGATTCTGTAATCGTATTGGGCGTTATCGTTCAAATCCTTGTAGTGGTGGTTGAGAGGAGGTTGCAATTTCTTTTGGTCGAGAGTCATTTGCGGGTCGTAGCTCATGCGGAAGACGTCGGGGACGAGCTGATAGCAGACCTGCTGACTTCCAAAGTCCTCGAAAACCATCTGCTTGTAATAGTGGTTGAGGGTAAATTGTTTGGTGTGGACCTTTTCGAGCCTGAAGATGAGAATATCACCCGCGCTTATGTTTGAGGCCCGCCAATAGTTTACGAGATCGCGATTTTGGCCATCGACTGTCATTGTTGTGACGTGATTCGCGGCTGCCTGCACGGGTGCGAGTCCCGTTTCGTGCTTTCCGCCCTGGTGCTCGGATCCGGCGCATATTCCGTACGGCAAGAGGCGAGTGGAGACAAGCTTGAGGATTTCGGCCAATCGGTTGGGGTTGTTTATGTTGAATTGGAGGTCGTCTGCAAGCTGAGCCCATGCTCCTCGTTTAATTCCTTTGATGTCTTGGTCTCTACTTAGACGTTGAAGGCCTGCAAGAAGATAGTTGACCGTGGGGAGATTGACAAAAGCGTTTCTGGACGGCATTTGCATGCGTGGTCCATTGTATTGCGTGCTTGGTAGAACGAGATGCTGGACTCGCTCAGAGACAATGACAAAAGCAATGTCTCCCTGATCCACTGAATGGGAGAGCTCAACGCGTTCGTTTGAACTGAGGTATTGTGCCTTTGGAAGATAGAGCTTTGGGATGATGTGTTGCATGCGATGCGGGATTTGCTGGTAGTTGCGATCGCTTCCCATGCGTCCGCCGTCCGGGCCGGCGTAAGGGCCAATGCCATCCAATAGGTTTCCGTTGAAGTTGTAACGGCCGTCGGGATCTCCATTAATGCCTGCGGGCCCTGCCAGTGATGTCGGGAGCGGGTTGCTTCCACCGATGCGAGCATCGGGCAAGCGAATGCCAGAGCCAAGGTTGCTGAATAAATCGGCCATTAAGATATACAGTCACTGGCTTTTATATGCAATGTAGCGTGTATGTGCAAACCAAGATTGTAACTATGTGTAGTAAAATATGCTTGAAAAAAAATATTCTTTTTATGTATATTACTTGGGTTTTGATGGATAACAAATGGAGGTTAGCGCTTCACGTGGTGAAACAAGCAACGGGGATTCTGAAAATGAGGAATCTGTGGGCGGGGCATCCGAGATATCTGATGAAGTCAGTGCACCTCAAGAACCCGTTCAGAAGCCCCAAAGTCGTCTCCTTTTCAAGACCAACTGTGGGTGTGGAATATGCTACGAGACTGTGGAAGCAGCGGAAGACGCAATACCTATGTTTTGCTGCTCTCGGCATCACATTGTGCATATTCATTGTCTCGTCAAGTGGTGTGTTCAGAAAAAAATGGAACATCAGACAGCGGGATGTCCTTTTTGCCGACAACCATTGTTGACACCGTCTCAGTTTGATGATATCTATGAATGGCAACACTATGATGACACCGAGGAAAATAATAGTTCCTCTCACTCTAGGCTTCGTAGGGCTACACGTCGCATTCTCTCTTACTTTCCCATGCATACCCAGATGACAGAGATGCGACTGGTTCGCCTTACTTTGTTTTCTTATCTCACCATGCTACTCAATGTCATATTATTATGCATCATCTTTGTCTTCCTTGCTCGCACTTACTCAACCCACTCACACTACTCAAGAAATGCAGTGAAGTATCAGGCAGCAAAGCCTAAAATCTCAGTTGCACAGCCTACTAAACCTCCTACAAAACCCCCACCCCCGCCACTGGCGGGACCTCGCCCAAAGCATGGCATAAGAGACTTTGATATGGTAGATGTACATGCACCCAACGCAGACACGCAACAGAGACAAAAATTAGAGGAGTGGGTTGCATGGAGAAGGGCAGTGCATAATGTAGAGGCGGATTGGCATTGATTCTAGTTGATAGTAATAAAGAGTTTATTGAAATCAATAAATTGATTAATCGAATGTCAGATGGTAGGAAGTTACGGATTCCAAATTGTCTCCATATACAATTGGTCCAATTGTTTTCCGTATTATTCTGTTTCCTTTGTCGTCCTCTATAAATTTTCCATCCTCTTTTTCATAAATTGAAAAATATTTGTTTTGATTTTCTTTGATTGCTGTGTGCCAGGCATTTTTAAGTCTCCACATAGAAAAATCGTCGTTAAATCTTATGTGATAAATTTTGTAAAGACCTTCAGGTACATTCCAGAACGTTTCTTGATTTGAAAATGTGTGTTCTGTATATTCCTTTCTTTTTGTTTCTAACAATGTTTTTAATTCGTTTAATTCTCCTTTGTGCTTGAGATTTTTGTCAAAAACAAATCTTATACACCACTTTGACTTTTCTCCTATTAAATATTTTACGAAAATTTTGTTGACCTCGTATTTTTCAGGACTCCCTTGTCTGTCTCCTGAAACTTTTTCCGCCCAACTTACTTTATCTGATTTTTTCCAATCTTCCCAGAAGTCTTTAACCCAATTTGCAAGCATTTGGACTTTATATTCATGAAAGTTTTTGTTTGCGTTACCATCTTCATTTTTCATTACTTTTTCTTCAGGATTTGATTTTCTTGTTTTTTTATCGTAAACCCAAACCTTATGTTTTTCTGCTGTCCAAAAATACGCTTCATGCTGCTCCCAAGCATGTTGCATTAATGTGAAAATTTGATTTATGCTTTGATTTTTTTGCATTTCCGATGCCATTTTTTGAGCAACGTTTTGAGAGGCTTCCTGTGTAATTTGACTCACGTTTTGAAGCAAAAAATTTTCAGCTTGTTCAGTAATTTTTTTCACTACTCTTGTTTGAATTTCCCTATAAAATTGTGCAAAGCTTGCGTCATCCTCCTCACTTCCTAATACTTCATTTGTTAAATCATCAGCAACAATATTTCTAATTTGTTCCTTGTCATTTTCGGTTAGTACTTTACTTTTTTCTTCTATTGCTTTTATACTTCTTTCTAATATAGACCAATGTCTCATTACCGCATCATAATTTTTTTGCTCTGCTGTTTTATTTGATTTCACTTCTTCTTGTATTGTATTCAATCTTTCTTCATAATGTGTTTCGAACTGTGTCTGATTATTTACAACACTTTCTTTGAAGTTTTCTATGATATCATCCAATTTTTCCGACAATTCTTGTGGAATATCATTGCTCGGGTCCATATCCTCTTCATCCTCGCTTTTAAGTAAATCTTGATTTTTTTGCGGTTTCTGCATTACAATTCAGTCAGAAAACTTATATATACAACAAATTGTACTTGGTGTGCATCTTGTAATCAATCAACAAGTCGCGGCAAAGCCCCCGCGCGAGCCTGGCTTCGTCTAGTTGGGAGGTAGTTTTGAATTTCATTCCAAAGCGAAGGCATTTCGTTTCTTGGGAAATTATTTTGTGGCATTTGACTTCCTGCTTGGGGTGGTATTTGGAATGAGAGTTGGGGGGTGAGAGGCTGGTCATCTTGGGTTAGATCGATGACTTCGATGTTTTGGGTAGTTGTATTTGTCAAAGTTGGATTTACTGGAATGGGAGACTGCGGCTGTGGGATAGGAGACGAAGGGTATTCTGGCTCTAGGGGCGATGTATACTGGGTCGTAGTTTCATCGGGTGATACAGTCTGTAGTGGGGTTGTAGCTGTAGAAGCAGAATTGGCCCTAAGAATGTTGAGGTTAGGGTTGTTGATATTTTGGTTGTTCTGATAATTTTGGTTGTTCCAATTATTTTGGTTTCGAGCAATGCGGGACGAATGCCTTGCACTTGAGTTGATTCCAGCATTGGAGTTCCTGTTATTACGAGCATTTCTGGCTTGGATGTCGTGCGCCATGATTGCAAGAGCGTTTTGATTGAGGGAATTATGGACTGTTCTACGCATGTCAGCCACTGATGTCCTGTGTCTCTGATTTTGTTGTTGAAGATCTTGTACGAGAGCACTAAAGTGGCTTAAATCCGTGAAAGGCATTGTGCTACTTGTGGTTGTAGGGTTTGCTTGATTGTTGTTTGCTGTAGCTCGAAGTCTTTGTTGATTGTCTGCAAGTCTGAATGTATACGTTGTTACGTTCAGATGTTGTATTTGAGTTGCTTCTTGATTGAGCATTGCATGTACGTCGAGCAAGTATCTCATGGTGCTGCGGAGTGAATTAGCAATGCGAACGTTTGTTTGAAGCAGTTGGTCGTTGTCCAAGAGAGCATTCTGCAATTCGTGGTGAAGGTGAATCATATTGCCTGTGGTAAAATCTCTATTCGTAACACTTCGAACTGCGTCGTTCATCATAGCCTGTGATTTGAGTTCCTGTGCCATTTCAAACTCGAGTCTCAGATCGTTATTAGAAAAATTTTCCCAATTTCCCCAGATGCGAAACCCCTTCTGAATGCATTGAATCGCTGTAATGGTTGCCGGGTCCGTCCATGATACCAATTCCATGACACAAATGGAGAGCTTGAAAATGTCACAGAACTTTTGTACGTGATCGATAAACTGATCGCGTCCATTGAATGTAAGCTGAGGGGAATACTTTCGGGGGTTCAATATGAGCACTGCTTCCCATTGATGCTGTGTGATTTCACTGGCGTATATGAGTCGAGGTTGAAATGCGTACCGCATCATTCGAAGGAAAACGTCGCGGTCAATGTACGAGCAAAATCCACATAGTGACAAAATAATTGATGTCTTGTCCACGCGGTGTGTAATTGCTGCCTTACTCGTGTATCGAATGTATCGAACGTCGTGCAGCAAGCATTGAATTTCATGGGGCATCAAGTTTTCCCTTGATTGAAACCAATAGTGCATTTTTGACTCTGTTGGCGTGAATGGTCTTGAAAGGACCTTAGGAAAATCAGGCATGTGTGAAAACAAGCTTGGTATTGGGAAATAGTTTACGGAAGTAGAGTTGGAAGTTGACAAAGACGCAGGTACAGCTTGTGAAGCTTCCTTTTCTTGCATATTTGGCAGATTTTGTGTTGAAGCAGTAGATGTCATGATGTGTTCTTTATTTTATAAAGTGTATATCTATGTCTAGTTTACTGAAAAAAAGACTTTAATTTTGGATCTTGTTGCAGTGTTTGTTGCAGTCTTCATTGTAGACTTCGTTGGAGGCTTCGTTGATTCCAGTCAAAACTTTGGCTTTGTCAATGATTGCTGACAACGCTTTGAACGTATGCTCAAATGTATCGAAGCATTTTTTGAATGCCCAGAAATAAACTTGACACATGGAAGTTGATTCTTCTGATTGAAGATATGCGTTAATGATTTTTGACACAAAAACCGAGTCTGTGTATGAGCTTATAAAGTTATCAATTCGAGTTTGTTCAATCTTTGGTAGGTGCAAGCAAAGCCAGAGTGCAGTGACAGATGCCTGGTATTGAGCATCGATTTTAAAATTTGGGGTAAGGGCGATTAATTGATTGCTTGGCATTCCTGTCAGTGCACAGATACACCAATAGTTTTGAATTGTTTCTGGGGGGCGCAGTGCATCTCGCAAGCTTTTCAATAAAGTCACGAGACGTTCGTTGCCGATCAACCCAATTTTGTGCTCGATGCTTGTGATTTCATTTTCAAGAATTTCAAAGTATTGGACTGCCTGCAATTGAGAAGTTGCTTCGGGGTTTTTGTTGCTTTGCTCTTTTTGTAGATGCTTGTAATAAGTGTTAGAATCGCCAATCGTGCTACAAGCCAAATATTCCACATAATGTTTAAAGTTATTGATGAATGTATTTGGCGTGATGTCAATGTCGGAGGTTGTCAGTGTTTTGTTACTTGGTGTTTCTGCGTCCTGAAAATGTTTGAAATTCTTTGATTTATGAACCTTACCTTTGTTCTGCTTTGAGTTTCGATTCACATGCCTTTCATTTGTTTGCCTTTCTTGTTTGAATTTGAATGTTTTCATGTCATGCAGCACGCTATTCTTGAGTTTTGTTTTCTTGCTATCAGGTGCTTGTGTCAAAGATGGTGTGCATTTTTTGATAACCATTTGTAATTTGCTTGTGTACACTAAATATACAGACACTATGTTTTTTTTTGCTTTATTACTTTTATGCAACTATATAAAATAGTTTCTGTAAACGATAAATGTTTCGCAGGTGGAGGGTTGGTAAAGGAGTGTATTTGATCTTGTGTCAATTTCTGCTTCTTTGTTTTTTCTGTTTATACCAGATTGATGCCTTTTTGGGGGTGGATGATCAGAATTTTTTGCAGATTTCCAGCCTACAATACAATGCGGCCTTACACGCCTGGACAGTGGATCTCGGGTCTCTCCCCAGTCATGTTTTGATCACAGTTCAGATGTGTGCTTCTATGAGCTCTTCACAAATGCCTTGTTCTTCATTCAGATTTGAGCATTCGCATGTGGCTTGTTCTGAAATAATCGATTTTTTACAGAATTCAAATTGGAAGTTGGTAGGTATGGCTCATGATCGTGATTTAGGTACATTGGTTGCTCAACAACCGTGTGCACTTATGGAAAGTTTGCAGGTTGTAGACCCACTTGTACGCATAGCGTATCCCACACAAATTCAAATCATTAACAACAGCACGCTTTTGAAAAGGCATGCTTTTGATTTTGGAAATGAGAGTTTTGATTTTCAAATGCAGATTGGCGTTTTCAGGTATCTCGATTCTTTATTTTTGCCTCATCTAGTTGTTTACAGGTCGCTGATTACTATTCCAAATCCAACAATTAACACATTGGGAGTTCAGCATGTATGTGCTGAAAGAGGTTTTATTGCACCTCCCAAGTCGGTTCTCATGTTGTCAGAAAAGCAATTGGGATCAATATTTGCTTCATCATGCCTTTGGAAGTGTGGCCCATCGCATGTTCGACAACCCTTTAACAAACCACCATTGCTTGCATCAAGCTTTTCAAATAATTCGTTACGATCTTATTCTCCCATGTGTGTTCCCATACCCACAGAATATGTAGCTACGTCTGTGGAAATGAATTTATACGTAGAAACTACGTCCGACTATGAAATGTATAGTCAAAAGTTGTACGATGCTATAGACGATCTGGTGAATGCTTTAATGGCCAAAGCAAGAGAAATCGGCCTTTCCAATCCTATTATTTTGATAAAACACAGGGGTTCTCTGTACGATACTTTAGATTTTCAGAGTTTACTTCAACAGCATAGTCTACATCAGCAAAAAAATTTGAACACCTTGCAGTCGTATCGGTTGATATCAAGTGGTGAAACAGCCGAAGCTGAAACGTTTCGCATACAATCAAGACGATTACTTCAAACCAATTCGATTGAAAAGACTGAAATTCAGCTTGAAGGGTTGATAATTTCAGGGGAAAGTGTTGATCAACAAGCCTCTGAGTTTGTTGCGGAGGTTGAAAATATGGTTGATTCAACTGTAGAAACGTTTGTGTTTGAACCAGAGCTCAAAGTTTCAGTGTTGAGTAAACCTGTTATCACGTCCTACACGCGTAACAAGGCAACAGCTTCTGCTACATCATTTGTTGCAGACTCGTTTTCATGGAATCGATTGTTATTGTTTGCAGTGGAAATATTTTGTATTGTTTTAATTTTGATGCGGTGTAACAATCAAGGTCAGGATGAAAACAATGAGATGCCAAAAACTTCGAATATGGATGTTCTTCCGACTGTGCGGGTTGATTTCAACAATGAAAAAATGGCAAAAAATCACATGGCATAATCTGCATATTGGATTTTGAGATACATATACGCTTACAATCATCTTGTTGAAAATGCCTCGCAAAGCTGTTACTAAATTGCAAGCCAAGAAAACTCGCGTTAATATGATGTTATTAGCTTCTGATTTTGAACATGAAGATTTGACGCCAAGCAAGGATGTGCAAATTGAGCATGATACTGATGAACAAACCCCAGAAACATTCTTATCTCGTTTGGAATTGAAGTATGCTTGCAACCCTACATCTCCAGAGGAACTGAACGCATGTGAAAACGTTTTGAGTAAAAGTATGCATTCTGTGATTCAACTTCTTCCCAACCACCATATTGACAGTAACGGTTTTCTCCGTGGTTTTAAATTTGAGTGTCATGCTGAAGAAAAAGCGACTGTGTTGCCAATTGGCAAAGACATGTTTGATTTGATATCGATGTACGAGTGCAAGCAACCAACTTTCGACAACAAAATGGCCTCGGATGTGATTCATCCCGATGCTATGCGTATTTTCAATAACTTAGTCGAATTGAAGGAAAAACTGAAAGAGTTTATGACTGATTTTGATGTGAACGATGTGAGAGTGGGTCAGGAAGACGGTCATAGTAAAGCGAAACCCGCTTCCTTCGATTGCATTCGAGACGAAATCAGCAGCACCAAGTATACCCAACAAGTTCCCGACAAAAGAACTTGGCGTGAAAGCAAGCCTAATCGAATAGGGTTGTATCACGCTTATGTTCGTTCACATAAAAAGGATGCGATCGAGCACAAAATGTTTATTGTTGTTTCTGGATACATGCATATTGCATGTGAAGAGTTAGAGAATCTTTGGCAGGACAGTCATTCCCATCTAAGTTGTCGTGACTTTATTCAAAGCGAAGAATGCCATTGGCTGAGAATTGCAACTTTGCGCAATCACAATCGTGTAGCTTTGCAGCTTTCGCAGATGCTGCAATTAAAACTAGAGACGAGACTTGACATGGATGATCCGAGTGGAAGGCAATACATGGCGATGCCTACCACTTTTAGTTTCAAGACTGATATGTACGTAACGGATAATGGTCGAAGTGAAGTTGTAGACTCTGGGTGTTTTCTGAATCGAGGTCGAAATGGAATCTTGTTTGAAATGTTTGAGAGTGAGGGTTACTGGTTGTTCACGGGGCCAAAAGATTACGCGTCCGACTCCGTGTATGGAAGTATTTCCGAACGAAGTAAGCATATGAATTGTTTTCCGACGCGAACTATTACTTTCAGTGCAAATTACGTCGTGAAAAAATATGCGAATGTTGTCAAGGTCTGTCCACAGCAAGGTAGTGGTAAAAGAATTATTTTCAATCCCACGGCAAGCAATTACGAAGACCATATGTGTGCGCACAATCAAGAGTCCAGGTTTTATTATTTCCCCAACACTGAATTCATGCAAACTATTGAACAGATTGGTTTTGATCGCAACGATAGCGTGCTGCACTTGATGCCAATTTTGAGTTGTGCATCCCAATTCAAGGATTGATGTTGTTGGGAGGATATACTTGATATGATGTAAATATGCGGATACAAAGCAAGACGATTAACAGCAGTGCCAATAATACAAACGTCCGGCGACAAACTGAATCATCGTGTGTTTGCACAGTGTGAGCAGCTTCGATATCTGTAGTAGCTTCTTGCATGTTTGATCTGAAGGTTGAAACGCTTTGAGGTTTTAAAAAAAACATTCTTGGCACAAACCAAATCAAAATTTTGGCACAAACCAAACCAAATTTTTTGGTACTATTTTTTTTTTCCTTTTTTAAGTTACGACCATTTTATCAAATATGAGAAAATTTATGTGATGCAACGAGCTTTCATAGCGCGCATGAACGCAGGCATGGTGTGTGCTTGCATGGATCTCTATGACTGTCCACATTGCAAGCACAACGAGGAAAACTACATTTCAAGCTTCAACGTTGTGGTGGGTTCTGGCAGGAATAGTCCTGTGTTCATGTCGTGCGACATGCACCTTGCACACTTTGAACCATTGATTGGTACGTGGTCGGACAAAGGCTTTAAGCCGCCCTGCACTTTGCTGTTGGATCCCATTCAATGTTCTGGATGCAACAACACGTTCGACCCAGCAGCGGGCTACAAGGGCAGAAAGCCTCTGTGCATGGAATGCAGGGATTTGCAGAAGGTTGTTCGGGAGATGAAAAAAATCACCGAAGAATAGGAGGCCTACACCATATTAAGTGCCTTCTTCGCAGCCATAAGTTCCTTCAAAGCATTTTCCTCCGAATCTTGCGTTGGAAAATGAACCTTTGTGTTTTCCTTGCTTTGTTGTGTTCCTTTTGTATCTTCTTGTAGGTCTATGCTCATTTTGCTCAAGTGTGCAACACTGTGCATTGCTGCAAAGTTAGCATTGCCTTCATTATGTTTGATATATTCTGTTTTTTCAGACGACGTCTTGTGTATCAAATAAACAATCAAAGTCAAGCTCATGAAAATACTTCCCGCGACCACGTATGCGTTTACAAACAGAATATGAAGGAAGATATGCATTCCTATAGTTTTGTACCGCCTGCGTTGAAGATGCTGTGTGAGCCCATGCATAAGATGGAAGCCAAACGTAAAGATGTAATACAACATTCCTCGGATCAGTAATTCATGAAAAGCCTTGGTGGAACACTCTGTCCATAGCATTGCGAGGCCCATGGCACCCGAAAAAAACGACACCATGTTCAATTCCAGTCGCAATTGTGGTATATCTACGAAAACATAAACGAGCATGAACATGCTGCATGTTGCCCAAGTTACAGCAAGGATGTAATGTGAAAGTAGGGTTGTAGAACTGAAAGTGCACCCCATTTCAAATTGAACGGCAATTAGTCTGTTGTTGCTGTACATTAAAGCAGCTGGTACCAAGAATCCACACATGTAGTTGCTCGCATCGTTTTTGAATAAGCATGCGTCGAAGTAGACAATCCATGCACTGACTACCACAATCATATGCATTTGGCCAACAACAATAGCTACAACTTGCATAGTTGTAAGAAATACAGCAGCGCGGAGAAGAAGGACTATGAGTGGGAGATATGTAGTTACATGCATGATGTCTACTCGCACATCATCAATTTCCTTGGAAGCCATGTTCTTTTGAGTAGGCTTTGAAGCATATATAAACTGCTTCTAGTTAGAATGGCAAATGTATATTTCCATTGATCGTTTTATTCATTTTGGTTTAATGCATCAGATACTTCCTCAAAAAGAGAGTAATATCTTCATTCAACTCATTGACGGGACTACATTTACCCAGGCGGGGGTGAAGACCACTCATAAATGCCACCAATATTTCTTCCCATATTTCTCTAGCTACTAGAATGAACTTCCTCATATTCAAGTGATTGTCATCGTAATAAATTGCAATGAAGTTGTGGTGAAAAAGAGGATTAAGAATGTGTGCGGTTTCATACATGGTAGTCACGAGTTCGTTTTGAAGCCCCAAGATAAAGATGTTTTGATCAAGTTCTGGTTTCCACCCTACGCATGAGCGTACGTAAGCTCGGTAAGCTGCCAGAATTATTTCTGACATGTGTGCCATTGCACAGTCACACCAAGCAAGGCCTCTGTTTTCCGTTACTTTCAATAGAAGCTCTCTTCCATTTGCAAATATTTCGGGAAAATCTGCTATTCCATTCAATAGCATATCTCTTCTTGTCCAGGTTAGTCTTTGAGCACCAGGGTCTACACTTAGCCATGACCAAATCATGTTTCGAAGTGAACGACTCATTTGTCTCAAAAACTTTTCGATACACATATCAAAAGCTGTGGGTGATCCGAATGCGACGCGTGGAACACTGATTTGTTCTGTGAATGATCGTACGGTGATTCGTGTGTATATGGGTTGTGTCTGAAAGGGTGGTTCCAAAGGCTCCAGCCATCTACTAAAACTCATATGATCCAATGGATTGCTGTTGTTGTCCTCAGTGTCAGTTGACATTGGTAGTAAACCTTATCCGTAATACTGTGTATTTTCAATAACTTTAGCATGTGTGCGAAAAAAAAATATACCACTCATTGATGTTTCTGATGATTGCGCAAGTTGCACGATGTCTTGTCTTCCAACATCATGGGACAACACGAAACGAAAAAATGTAACGAATCCAACTTTACAACGCCGTCAAAAGCGCACTCGTCATGATTTTAGTACCAAATCACACCTAGAGACTGTGCATGCGGCGCTTGATAAGCATTTGAGCAAAGCTCCTGACAATCTTTCATTGGAAAAGCTCGAGTTTGATCCTTTACTTGAAAGCATTCCCTTTGTCAAGATGTTGCAAAATGTTATTCCTCCTTCTGACAACATGCCTGACGTCTTGATTGCTACACGGGCTTACGAGGAATCGTTTTTGAGAGAATGTGTTTCTGACAAAGAACAGCAATGCGTAATGGGGACTCAATGTGAATGTATGATGATTGATAACCTTCAGCCTTTTGTGGGGGTCCGTTTTCTTCTTCCCAATGCCTTGCACTCACAGGAAAACGAAAGCAACTTTTTCGAAAAATCTCAAGAGGATTTTGAAGACAAACAAAAAGCAGAAGCAAGTGGTATGTGTTTGCTCTGTTTGAGGAAGATAACCCAAATTCTGTTCTACCAAAGCATTCACAGGGGCATTCAAATTAATGGCCTTATTCAAAAACATGACAATATCTGCAATCAACCTGGAGAATATCATGCTAATGCGATGTTAATATGTCCGCCTCACGGCCCCATTCAGAGTATGCCTTTGCCTATAGTAGCTCATCAGCGAAGCAATTACGTTGTGCAAAAACGTCAAGGAATTCACTGGATCACTCAAAAAAATGTCGCATTTGAAGATTTTCAATGAGCCCCACTTCTCCTCTTTGCTCTGAAAAGGGTTATCTGTTCAAAGATGGGTGGGTGGACACCAATGAAGTGGGGCTTCCTTTCTTTCCACACTGTGACATTCACGCCAAATCAAAAGTGCTTCATATTATTCACAATCTGTATATGAAACTTCATGCCGATGAATCAAAGAGTCACAAAATAAAAATGGAAATTGATCGATATTGGTTGGTTTTGTTCTTGGAAAGTGTTAAGTCTCCATTATTGCTCAAAATGCCTTGGGATTTTTTCGTTATAAGACCTGAAAATGTGTTTCAACTCAGGCATCTTCCTGACATAGGACCGTTTATTCGGCAACTCTCAATGCATCGTAATATTTCCGACAACATAACGTGTCGAATTATCCAATACAGTCTTCCGTACGTAAAACATAATCGATTAAATTTTCCCAGGTACAGTGATGTACCACAATCTACTCTTATTGACTTAATTCGAATTATGCTAGCTATGCTTTTGAGCATATATCCACACAGCAACAAGCAGGCATTGTGGCAACTTCGTTTCAAAATTTATGTTTACATTTACACATTGATTAGCCATGGCAATCAACACGACCAGTATACATTTTGCCTGAACAATATCAATCTCATTCGCATCGCCATGATTGAATATTTTGTCTACTTTGTGAATGCTTACTTGCCGTGCGAACTTGAGGTCCTCACCACACTATTTGGATCCAATGGCAATGTACAGCAGCTTTTTCGCCAATTCATTGTAAACATAGAGCATTTCAGAGCTCAGAATCTTCAAAACACCGATTTATCATGGGAACGGATTCATCAAAAATCGCATTACATAATCGAACGTTGCAATCGCCTTTGCAAAGGAAAACCAAAGTTGAGTGTAAGCACCAAGCGCTGCAGATCATATGATGTTAAAGTTCTCAACAATTACAAGATGCTTGACATTCCCAGATGTACGCATCCCATCACTTCAAAACTCTTCATGCCGAATATTGACTTTGAAGAGATGTCTAACATCCATTTCGTACACAGCAATGTTTATGCTTTCACGTTGCCCAAGAGCTTGTGGACAATTCAGGCTAATGCTCTCAAGGAAAAGTTGCAAATGGACACTTTGCTTTATCAAAATTGTATCTATCTTTATATTTGCTTCAGATGCTTTTGTTGCAACCCACATGTAATGCAGCAAATGCGTCTGGATATGAATGGAAACAAATACTGTCAGTATTGTCATCAACACGACGCTGTTCATGCAATCAATGTATTGGGTCGCATTCTATGCTTGTTTTCCAAAAAATACTACTTTTGCCATGAGTGTTTGCTTTTGCATGAGTGGAATTCATCTGGCGAGGAATTCTTTTCCTGCAAAAAGAATCATGACAAGCTCCAAGTGTGCAAGAATGAGTGTATACTTTGTAAGCGGATTGTTAACCTGAGCAAGATTGAAGTTTTGGATACATCTTTAGGAATCAAACATTCCATGTACTTGTGCGCCAGACATACGCCCCGAGAATATCAACTTCCTTACATTCACGATGTACCTGCATTGGTTCAGTGCCTCAAGAAAAGACAAGAGATGAGATTCGGAATACGTTGATGTTGAACTTTTGAACACTTTTATTATTCATCAGTGTTCTCTACCAAGTTGCGGGCCCACACAGGTAAAAGTTCGGCGTGGAACCTTTGATCATTGCAAACCCAAAAGTAATTGGGCCATGGGCATCGCAACAGCTTTTCTTCACCCTCGGAAGAAAACTCGAGCCCTGTAACTTTCTCTAATAAAGTCAATCTAAAAGGGTCTTGTCTGCTGAAATGTCTTGCCCTTCTTTGTTTGAGCACCGTTCTCTTATTTTCAATTGGTGTTGTAGCTTTCCGAAAAACAACGCTGAACTCTGCTTGTGCGAATTCCATTACGCACCTGTAAACAATGTCCGGAAACCTTCGCTTACAACACTTTGCAAGCATCGAAGCAGAAAGCGATAGGCATGCAACACAGTTCTCGTTGTCACATGTGCGTGTGTGTGCATGCATGATGTTTGCCTAATCTCGGCTTTAATTTCTTTTCCTTTATTTCACATTTAATCAGATTTGTGCTTAAAAAAAATTAAAAAAAATCAAATTTGATCAAATTTGTGCCAAAAATCAAATTTGATCAAATTTGGGATTTTAAAGTTTTTTCAAAGCCTTGTTTTCCTATTTCCTTTGGTGTCTTCTTATTACCCACGCACCATGCTGTTCTATGAAACTTACAGCCATGAACACCCTTCTCCGCATGATGATGTCTGTACAATTTCGCGCAATCTTGCGGCGCATCTGTTTTGCAACACACACCCACATGTTGCGCGCAACAAGCATCAATCTCGCAATGTGAGCTGGAAGAAGAACTTCCAAACGAACTGGCACATTCATGCTGCTATCTTCGAGCAGTCTCTTCGAAAGATCATGGAGATGAACAACGTTGATATCTCGGTCGATGATTCTGATCTTGCCTTCTGTATTCGCGAGCACAGGGAGTACTTTGAGGCTTGTTTCAACTTAGTGTTGAACCGCAACTTGCGTATCGAAGACTACAAGGCACTCAAACCTTTGGTGGATATCAAATATGAGCGTGCACAGGTTGACAATGCTGTGGGTGATGACAACCACGACAACATGCTTTACTCCCTACAAAACATTCCCAGTAAAAATCGGCTCAGGGTTTTGTCAAGGAGGGAGGCATCGGCTTTTGAATAAGATCCAATCTCGTGATGCCGTCAAAAGAACCAATCTGGATGTATCTATGAAGATACATGCACTCAAGTTGAGTGCACTGATACCTACAATTGCTCCTTCGATTTTTCCTAAACTATGTCTGTGGGGTGAAGGGGACATGGTGATGTTTCTAATTACCTTGTGGGACAATGGAGTCATCCACATGTTTGCTATTTACATACTTATGTG
>MDSX01007861.1_pt1 | contig 61036 bp, 46 predicted proteins | sample 811141 | NCBI WGS metagenome assembly MDSX01 (sample SAMN05326642, study PRJNA326480) | marine metagenome | isolation source: seawater | place: Atlantic Ocean: South East | collected 2010 | reverse complement strand
GTTCTATTGAGAACATGGATCCAATGGGCATTCATACTGGTGACTCTATAACCGTAGCTCCTGCCATGACGCTGAGTGATACCACGTATCAGAAAATGCGAGATATGGCGATTAAGATGATGCGTAGCATTGGGACTTTTGCTGGCGGTTGTAATGTTCAGTTTGCCGTGAGTCCTGATGAAAAAGAAGATATTGTAGCAATCGAGATAAACCCTAGAGTCAGTAGGTCCTCCGCCTTAGCTTCCAAAGCTACTGGATATCCTATTGCCAAGATTGCTGCTAAGATGGCTATTGGTTACACCCTTGATGAACTCATGAACCAAATCACTAAGACAACTACGGCTTACTTTGAGCCTACCCTAGATTATGTGATTGTTAAAATTCCACGCTGGAACTTTGAGAAATTTGAAGGAGCTGATACACGTTTAGGTATCCAAATGAAGGCAGTTGGAGAGGTTATGGGCATTGGTAGAAGTTTCCAAGAAGCGCTGCACAAAGCTGCACAATCTCTAGAAATTAAAAGAAATGGATTGGGTGCCGACGGCAAAGGTTTACGCAATCAAGATGAAATATTACACAAGCTGGAATATGCTTCCTCAGATCGATTGTTTGTTATTTATGATGCGATTCAAATGGGTATTCCATTGCGCACCATATATGATATTACTCGAATTGATATGTGGTTCTTGAAAGAAATTGAAGATTTATCCAAAGTCCAAAGCCGTATTGAAAAGCATTCCCTAAAAACTCTTCCTAAGAGTTTGATTCAAGAGGCAAAGATGAAAGGGTTTGCAGATCGCCAAATTGCACATATGATTCGTGCCCTAGAAAGCGAGGTTCACCAGAAGAGAACTGACTTAGGTATTAAACGCGTTTGGAAATTGGTGGATACCTGTGCAGCAGAATTTCCAGCGCAAACGCCTTATTACTATTCAACCTTTGAGATGCCATATGTGAATTCAGACGGGGTTGAAATTATTGAAAACGAAAGTGAGGTTAGTGATAGAGATAAAATTATAGTCTTGGGCTCAGGTCCAAATCGTATTGGTCAAGGAATTGAATTTGACTACTCCTGTGTGCACGGTGTTTTAAGTGCAAAGGAAGAAGGATACGAGACCATTATGATCAATTGTAATCCTGAAACGGTTAGTACAGACTTTGATACTGCTGACAAGCTATATTTTGAGCCTGTTTTTTGGGAGCATATTTACGATATCATACTTCATGAAAAGCCCAAAGGGGTGATTGTCCAACTGGGTGGTCAGACAGCGCTTAAATTGGCAGAAAAAATGAGTAGATATGGTATAGAAATCATCGGTACCTCATACGAAGCCCTTGATTTAGCGGAGGACCGAGGCTCATTTTCAACTCTATTAAAAGAAATTAATATTCCTTATCCCCAGTTTGATGTTGCTACTGATGCTGATAGAGCTTTGGATATAGCAGATGAACTTGGCTTTCCAATCCTTGTTCGTCCTTCTTATGTCTTGGGCGGGCAAGGGATGAAAATCGTTATTAATAAGGAAGAATTAGAACGTCATGTTATAAATCTATTTAAAGAGTTTGAAGGCAATCGTGTACTTCTGGATCATTATCTGGATGGTGCTATTGAAGCTGAGGCAGATGCTATATGTGATGGAGAAGACGCCTATATCATTGGCATAATGGAGCATATTGAGCCATGTGGAATTCACTCCGGTGATAGCTCTGCAGTTCTGCCTCCATTTAATTTAGGGCCGCTTGTGATGCAACAAATAAAAGAGCATACAATTAAAATTGCCAAGGCGCTAGATACCCGAGGACTAATAAATATTCAATTTGCTATCAAAGATGATGTTGTATATATCATAGAAGCCAACCCTCGCGCATCTAGAACAGTGCCCTTTATTTGTAAAGCATATGGTGAGCCTTATGTGAATTATGCCACTAAAGTGATGCTAGGAGCTAAAAAGGTAAAAGATTTTGATTTTAATCCTCAGATGGATGGTTTTGCTATAAAAGTCCCGGTATTTTCTTTCAGTAAGTTCCCCAACGTAAATAAAAAGCTAGGTCCTGAAATGAAATCTACTGGCGAGGAGATTAGATTTATCAAAGACTTAAAAGATCCAATCTTTAAAAAACTATACAGCGAACGCAGCTTGTATTTGAGCCGCTAGCGGTAAACCTAATAATTGAAATCCCGGAGTTTATCACCCCGGGATTCTTTTTTATCTTGAAAAAAAATTAATGCAGTGTTTAGATTTATCGCATTCACTATAATGGCTTATTTCATCTTTAAATCTTTAGATAGACTTTTCAGTGCGAGGCCAGTGAAACGTAGAAAAAAACCATCTGCTTCAAGGAATCCTGAAAAGCGTAGTAAAATGAATAAGAACGCAGGTGAGTACATTAACTATGAGGAAGTGAAGGGGGATAAAGAGCATTGAAACTAGGAATAATAACATATTATTGGCCACCTGCAGGGGGGCCTGGTGTTCAACGCTGGCTTAAGTTGAGTAAATATCTTGAGCGCGAAGGCGTAGAGATATTTATTGTGACTATTGATGCGGATAAGGCAACTTACCCTTTACGAGATAAAGGACTATATGCTGATGTTGCCGAAGGAATTACTGTAATAAGAACAGGAACAAACGAAAAGTTTGGCGCTTATAAGAAGGTTACGGGCAAAAAGCAGGTACCATTTAGTGGGTTTTCTGGAGAGGATGCACAAGTGGGATTGGTCCAAAAAATAGCCCGATTTATACGAGGTAATTTTTTTGTTCCGGACGCCTGCAAAGGCTGGAATATTCATGCTTATAGGGCTGTTGCCAAGGTCATAAAAGAGCATGACGTCCAGCATTGGATTACAACTTCTCCTCCGCATAGCACACAATTAATAGGTCTACGAATTAAAAAGAATTTTGGGGTCAATTGGACGGCTGATTTTCGAGATCCTTGGACCGATATTTATTATTACCGAAAATTTTATCCAACGGCATTAACTCGAATTTATGAACGCGCTTTAGAACGAAAGGTGTTTGCGTCCTGCGACCAACTAATAAGTGTAAGTCCGGCGTGGAGTCAGTTATATGCAACTAAAGGAGCTCAACCAGCAACTAAAATACATACTATCACTAATGGATTTGATCAAGAAGATTTCGTTGGTCACGATTCGGTTCGGCCACAGGAGTTTACGATAACCTATGCTGGAACGCTTGCTGCCCAATATCCAGTAGAAGATTTTATCAAAGCCTTAAATCAACTGGAATTTAGAATTAACCTTAAGGTCATTGGGTCCTGGGATGGCTTGAGCAAGGAACGGTTGGAAAAGTGTAATGCACACATTCAATTAGAATGTATTGAATACGTGCCTAAGAAAAAACTGAACTCTATTATGATGTCGAGTCATATTTCGCTGTTTTTGTTACCTGAGGTTGAAAGTGCGAAAGGTCACGTGCCTGGTAAATTATTCGACTACATGGGCGCAGGCAATCCAATTCTGGGTTTAGGTCCAATTAGCGGCGATGCTTCTGAAATTATCCGTTCTGTGAAAGCGGGCGAAGTATTTAGCTATGAAAACACCCAAGGAATTGTGGACTTTATCAAATCTCACAAAGAAAATTGTCCGCACTTGGATCCAACATTAACCCAAAATTACGAGCGCAGTCTTCAAGCTAAAGCCGTTGTCAAAGCTGTTTTTGAATAACTAGAAATCCATAGAAAATATAAAAGCCGGCTTTTATATTTTATTCAGTGACTCGCTAAGCCTTCAGTTTATTCTCGTTATAAGTTGTCCACCCAAAGTAAGCTAGAAGGAGCAGTAGAATAGCAGAGCCAGCCATGTTTACTTTTTTTCCGCTATAGTATGAATCCGGTTTGAACTCAAATACAATTTCATGTCTACCTGCAGGAACCTTGATTCCCCGGAGTGTATAATTCACGCGAATGTGATCTATGGGCTTTCCATCTATGTAAGCTTGCCAATCATTCCCTGAGCCTTCGTAGAAAATTTCAGAGAAAACTACAAATGCATCTCCACCTTCAAAACTGTACTCCATGTATTTAGGGTCATAATCCTTGAGGTGAATTTTTGCCGGAGCAAAGAAATTTTTACCCTCAACATAATCACTATATCGTGCGTCTACAATAGCAGTTGTTTTTGGATTAAAGTCGCTCAAAGCTGCCATTTCAGCATCTGCATTTGCAACCACATTTACTGTATTCACGGACCATGCGTTTCCGCAAGCATTTGGATTGCGCTGGGCTTGCGGTTGTCCATTGTTTCCTTGGGTTATGATGTATTTAGCATTAAGCATATTAAAGCATGCCATGTTCTGCTTATTGAGTTGGTTGTCAATGAGGTCTTGATACCGTTGTAATTTGGCACCGTGGTAACCACCAATACTCTTATGGTGGTAACTCGTGTAACTATCGTTAGTAAGGCCTGCTAAAGAATTCCATACACGGAAGTGCGGATCCGTGTCTCTCAAAATTGTTTGGTTAGCCGCATTTGGGGCATACTGAGCTTCCCATTGGCGCTTCGTTTGGAAGTCGTCTAATTCTAATTGATCGCGATTAAATAAAAATAGATCACCTAGAGTAATCGATCCTAAAACTGCAATAGCCCCAACTTCTTTAAGTTTGCCAATATGCCATACATACAGGGTAAGTGCCGTTAGTCCACCAAAGAATAAAGATCGCATTGCCGAATTCATAATGATTCCTCTTCGATCGCTAATGAGCTGGTCTAAAGAAAATCCTTGTTGCGCAAATCCAGCATCTCTGGCTCCTTCTAAATCCATGACAAAAGGTGCAACGAACCCGAAAAGGAGAATAAATGTACCAAAGAGTCCTGTGCCCTTTTTGAAAGCTTCGAATCGTTTTTTCTTATCAAACTGCATCCAAGTATTCAATCCATAAAGTCCATAAAAAGGAACTAAAAAGAAAAGAATCACCATGGCCATAGACGGCACTCTAAACTTGTTATAAAGCGGGAGATAATCAAATAAGAATGAATTGAAAGTCTCAAAATTAGAACCCCAGCTCATAAAAAGGAACACTACGCTCGAGGAAATCACCCAGTTTCTAATGGTTCCGCCTACTGAAAAGAAGGCTAAACAGAAGAGCATAAACACACCTGCACCCATATAATATGCTCCATTGCCCATGCTTTCACCCGTCCATTTCATGAAGGCTGCTCCCATGTATTGGTTCGCTTGGCTTTCTGCTTGGCTTGTGTTCATCCCCTGTTGTCTAAACGCCCTGAATAACTGATCGTACGTTTCGGTTCCCATTTTGGCGTAATCTACCATCATACCACCACCGGCGGCATTGGGTATGACCATGGCAACCGTTTCATATATTCCGCTAGACCAAGACATCGCATAATCAAAAGAAAGTCCACCCTCTCCTTGATTTTGGTTTCGTTCTGTTAATTCAGAGATGCCGCCTCTCATACTTTCGTTAGAATAAACTTTGGTACCCCACATATTTGCAAGATTCGGCCCAATGCTCAGCGCACCCGCCAAAAGCATGATTCCCGTGAGCTTTGCAAATTCAGGCAAAGTCTTTTCTTTAGTATACTTTATAAAATAATTGGCCCAAATTACAGCCATGAAGATTCCGGCATAGTAGGTGATTTGGAAGTGATTGCGATGAATACTTAGCCCTGCGAAAATGGCCAATAGTATCATTGCTTTCCAATTTTTCTTCTCAAAAATAAGAAGCATCGCCATAATCATCATGGGAATGAATGCCGCAGTATTGACTTTTGCATTATGACCAGCAGCATACCCAATAATAAAGAAGCCGCTATAGCCGTAGGCAAAACCACCTATGGTACTGAGCCAATGGTTTACACCTAAGCCGCGTAGTCCAATAAATCCTCCTATCATGAGGTAGAAAATGATGTATGTAGAAGAGGTTTTACCGCCTATTGTGCGAACGGTGGAGGTGATGTATTCGAAAATATTTCCCCCGTATTTGGTAGAGATTTGCGCAGCAGGCATCCCGCTGAACATAGAGTTAGTCCAAAGCGGCTCTTCGCTCTTTGTATCCCGATAATCTCTGATTTCTTTGCTTTTTGCCCAACCTAATTTGATATCGTCTTGGTCAAGAATATCCCCATTAAAGTATGCAGGGCTAAGGAAAGCTACATTCAATCCTAAAAGAATTGCGATGGGTAGAATCCATGTTTGTAATATGGGCAACCATTTTTTCATGTCAATGATACTCTTATTTAGACCCTCAAGCTACCAAAACTTGTGGAATAATAAGGTGACCTAACCTTGATAATCCCTTGATAAGGTGGTATTTTTCGTGCTCATTTGAATACATAAGTATGGCCCGCGGAATTAGCAAGGCAGAAATAAGTGAAATTTTAGAACAAGGTTGTGACGAGCGAGTACACCTTATTGAAGGTACAAATCGAAACAAGTACCATCTGAATCCAGTACAATATGAGACTTTATTGCAGCGTGGATCGTGTACAGCAAATTTATTAACTCGTAGATCTCATGGTGTTGCTAAAGCGTTTTTAGGTAAGTATAATGAACTCAATTATGAAAATTTATTAGAGAAGCAAAGTAATAGGCTCAGGGATCTAGTAGGAAGTGAGTTCAATGATCCATTTGATATCTACTTTGGCCCCTCCGGTTCGGATTTAGTTTATTATCCGTTGATGTTTCAGGGAATGCTCAACCCGAATAAAAAGTTGATCAACATTGTGAGTTGTCCCGAAGAGTTAGGCTCCGGTTCAGGTTATGCCTCCGAGTCACGCTTCTATGCAAATTATAATCAATTTGGTGAGAAAATCACTAAAGGCGAATTTGTTGACCCTAAACACATCAGTGAGGTTCATTATTTAGATGCTCGGGACAAAGAAGGGAATATTCTTGATCGAAGCAGATCAGTAAAGGAAATCATCAATGCCAACACAGACGCGGCTGTAGTGGGTTCTCTTGTTTTTGGTTCTAAATCAGGAATTAAAGATGATCTAGATATTATTGATCCAGATGACGGCACCATGTGGGTTGTTGATTTATGTCAATTCCGGGTTGATCCAAAGCTTATTCATGAACTACTTGAAAAAGGAGTAATGATTATGTTGACCGGTTCCAAATTTTTTCAAGCCCCTCCTTTCTGTGCGGCTATGTTGGTTCCAAGGAAATGGAGTGAAGAACTTAAGCAAGTTGAGGCTTCCATCATAGAGCCCTACGGGAAGCTATTCTCTGCATATGATGTGCCATGGTTTATGCAAAATATGCGGGAGTATCTGCCTGAAAGAGAAAATAAAGCGCTTCGTTTGCGGTGGGAGATAGCCTTAGACGAAATGGAGGCATACAGTTATTGGTCAGTTGAACAGACAGATGATATCATCACTAGATGGGCGATGGGTGTAATGGCACGCGTAGAAGATTCAGCTTACTTCAGGCTCATGCCAGATCAGCTCAAGACGAACATGTCCATTATTAGTTTACAGGTATGGGTAAATGGTAGCGCTTTGAATAATACTCAACTCAAAGAACTCTTTAAGGCAATTACAACGTCCACTCATGCTGGATTTAAAAATGGAATCAAAAAAGTATTCTTTGGCCAGCCTGTGCAGTATGGAGAAAGAAGCTTTATACGTCTAGCCATAGGTGCCTACGCAGTTCGTGCTTTTCTTGAAGAGGACGCCATAGACTTGCATAATGATTATCGTACCATAGAGATTATTGAAGAATTCGCACAAAAAATGTTTGGTTGATTTCAACTGGAGAAATATCAAAAATCATTGCAGACCTTGATTCTGTAATTGATGAAAAGGATACAAGTGTAATCATTTCGCACTTGCCCATTTTGCTTGAACGATTGGATCACTTAACGTCAAGTTTTTCTGCAAAGTGTATCCACACAATTGCTATCAAGACTAATCCGCATTTACAACTATTAAAAACAATTGTAGAGGCAGGATACGGGCTAGAAGCTGCCTCTATGGAGGAAGTTCAGTTAGCGCTAAAGGCCGGTTGTCCAGCGGATAAAGTGGTATTTGATTCTCCAGTAAAAACTAGAGATGAGATTGATCAGGTTGCAGGATTAAATGGAATGCTGATCAATGTGAATTCTATAGAAGAATTAAACAGGTTTCCAGAAGATTCAACTTGTCTTATTGGAATTCGAATCAATCCGCAAGTTCATACTGGGGGTCCAGAGATGTTTGATGTTAGTAGAAACGAAAGCAAGTTTGGTATTGCTATAGAGAACAAACAAGAAATTATTCGAGCTGCATTGAAATATCCTGTGCATGCTTTGCACATGCATAGCGGTTCTCAAATGAAAAATTTAGAGGTGCAGCGTCAGGCGCTGGAGAGTTTGAAATTGCTCGCGGATGAAATAAATACCAAAGAGCCAGGAAAGATTCATACTCTTGACATAGGAGGAGGGCTTCCTTCGGAGTCCATTCATAGTTCGAGCAACATGAGTATCTATGGTGCCATGATTACTGATATTTTCACAGGATCTCCCTACCAACTATTGACTGAATTTGGTCAATGGGTTCATGCGGAGGCTGGTCTGGCATGTTCCCAAATAGAATATGTTTTAAACGAGAGTAAGGTGTTTATTCATCTTGGTGCAGATTTTTTTATGCGCGATGCTTACGGTCATTCACGGCCTTTCCCATTGCACGTTTGGAATGTAAACGGTAATGAAGTAATAGGAGAGAAGCAAACCTATGATATTGCAGGCCCTCTTTGTTTTGCAGGAGATTATTTAGCTCATGGAGTGTCATTGCCTAGTGCTACAAGGGAAGGAAACTGGTTGAGTATTTCAGGAACTGGTGCAAATACCTATGGTTTATGGTCCCGACATTGCTCCAGGAATATCCCGAAATACCTATGCTGGGATGGAGATAAATTACGTATTTGGAGCCAACGCCAAACAATCAATTATTAATCTTACTTTTGAAGAACAAGTCAAAATAAATGAAGAAATTATTTTCACTCTTAATGGTTGTATTTACTGTGTCCGCCTATGCGCAGATTATGACTATTAATGTTGACGAAGACACGTGGGCAGTTTGTCCAGCAGACTTAGTAGATGTTAATGTCACAAGAACATCACCCACAAATAATTCGATCTCATTAAACGGAAGTTCTACGTATTTAGAAATCCCATTCTCTGCGAATACCTCTTTCGGTAATTCCAATTTTACGGTGGAATTTTGGGTGAAGTCAAATCAATCGGCTCCCTTAACAGTACTGGCCTCAAGTCAGAGTATACTTGGTGTGGGTTGGGCTGTATTAATGGACCTAAACGGCTTTGTGACATTTGCCGCCTTGGATGCTACGGGAAGTGCTAACTCCATGAGTGGTGCGCTTTCTTCTGTGAATGACGGCAATTGGCATCATGTTGCCGTTTCTTGGAACCGGGGAACAACAGATGCAACTATGTTTATAGACGGAGGCTTTGAGATATCTCAGTCTTTTCCATTAGGTGATGTTACTTCAAATGCCTCTACTATTCTAGGCTATGGAATCAATCCAGTGAACGGCACCGCGCTATTCACCAATGCAGAATTTGATGAATTTAGATTGTGGTCGGAAGCAAGAAGTATTGGAGATGTTCAATTAGTCATGTCCACGCATTTGAATCCAGGTTCATTCCCAACTTTAGCACAAAATTTTGATTTTAACGAATTGACTTCTACCAGTGGTTGGCTAGATTGTTCAGCGGGCTTAGTAGCCCCATTAGTCGGAACTTCGCCCGCCATAAATGTTGCTGGAGGACCAACAATGACTTTCAATTTTGCGTTCACATGGAGTACTGTTAATACAGGTTTAACTCAGAGCGGTCCAAATTTTCAGGAAACTTTTGATGTAAACGAGATTATTGTAGTCAGCACAGGATATTGTAAATATGAAACATCGGATTCAGTTTTTGTAACTGCCCTTGACTGCGATACCCTGCCTGATCCAAGAGACGTTGCTGCCGTATTTATGCCCACAGCGTTTACGCCAAATGGTGATACAAAAAATGATTACTACATCGTAAAGGCGAATGCAATTAGCTACTTTGAGATGCAGGTTTATAACCGCTTAGGTAATATTCTCTTTTACAGCAAAGACATTAATACGGGTTGGGACGGTACCTTTGATGACAAGACTTGTTATGAAGGGGTTTACATAGCTAAAATTATTTACCGAGACCTAGAAGGTATGGAGTTCATTAAGTACCAGCAATTTTCATTGATGAGGTAATTCTTACCGACTGTTTTAATTCAATTTTGAGATGGAGTCAATGCCTTAATTCTTGACTTCTTTTACTTGTTTAGCACCGCTTACACTTGCGTTTAATTCAAAACCAATGATGAGTCCAAAGGCATTTATGTAAATCCAAAGGAGCATAATGAGTAGCGTTCCTATGGATCCGTAGAATTTGTTGTAAGTAGAGAAATTTTCTACATAATAACTAAAGCCATTTGAGGAAAAAATAATGAGTGCCGTGGCTAGTATACTTCCAGGGCTAATGAAACGCCAATCTCTTCTGCGCACGGGGCCGTAATTATAGACAAGTGAAATTGCGACTAATATAGTCAGTAAAAGAACGAATAATCGAACCCAGTAAATGATGCTCGTACTGTATTCTAAGATATACCCTTGATCCGCAAGCCAGCCCGTAAATCCTTGGGAGAAAATGAGGGCTACTATGGCTATAAGGACAAGAAGAGTGAGGCCAATAGTCAGTAAAAAAGCACTCAAGTATTGCCACCAAAAATTTTTGGCGTCGTTGATGTTTGAGCTGATTCCTAAATTGGAGACTAACGAAAGTGTGCCGTTTGTTGCGAAAAGTGCCGCTGCCGCAAATGTTACAGACAAAAGTCCGCCGCGTTTAATGGTTAAGACATTCTCAATAGTGTCAAATGCCATCTCGTGAGTAGAAGAGGGTAGAACGTCTCCTAAAATGGAGTATAATTCAGTTTGAAAGGCGTCTATTGGCAGGTAAGCAATCAAGGTAAATATGAATATGATTCCTGGAAATAGGGCTAAAAAGAAGCTGAAGCTCACTGAACCAGCTCGAGTAGCAATAGCACCTTCATGAATTCCTCTAAAGAAAAAATAGAGAACATCCCAGAGGGACAATCCGTCAAAAAAGGGAGGCTTAATTCTACCTAAGTTTTTCCTTACAGTGTTGTAAAGTGTATTAAAAATGTTGCTCATAATTATTCTGAAGCCTTCAAGCTCATATCTAAACTAGCAATTTGATGTGTGAGTGCGCCAACGCTTATAAAATCTACTCCACATTCGGCATAGCTCACGATTGTTTCTTTAGTAATACCACCGCTGCTTTCAATTTCTGCATTTCTTGCTATTAAAGCTACTGCTTCTTTCGTTTGTTCAATGGTGAAATTGTCGAGCATAATTCTATCTGCCCGAGCCTCTAAGGCCTGCACAACCTCGCTTATATTCCTGGTTTCAACTTCTATCTTGAGTGATTTATTCTTATTATTCAAATAGTTCTGAACCTTGTTAACCGCAGGGATAATTCCTCCTGAAAAATCGATATGATTGTCTTTTAACATGATCATATCGTAAAGCCCCATTCGGTGATTACCTCCGCCGCCTAAGCTTACTGCCCATTTTTCGAGCATCCGTAAACCTGGTGTCGTCTTTCGGGTATCTAAAATGGTACAGGAGGTATGAGCGACCATTGAAGTGTATTTTGAGGTGTTTGTTGCTATCCCAGAAAGACGTTGGATGTAATTTAAAACGAGCCGTTCAGCTTGCAATAATTTTATGGTATTACTCTCTACCTCTAGAACAATATTACCTGCATTTATTAACGCGCCGTCCTCAATAAAGATTGTAACTATTGCACTCGAATCAATGTAGGTAAAGAGGTATTCAGCTAAGGATACTCCCGCAATAATCCCTTTTTCTTTTGCGAGCAGCTTAGCCTTACCGCGTTCATCTCTGTTTAAACAGCTAAGTGCGCTATGGTCTCCATCTCCAAGATCTTCAGCAATAGCCAAATTAAAAGATGGATTAAGAGCGCTAAAATCCGGGGTCCACTTGTCTGAACTCATATAATTGCCGCCTAAATTGGTGCTTCTCATTGCAAGTTAGCATCTTTGCCCTATCTATGAAGATTGTATTTCTTGTTATTGGTAAAACTTCTAAACTTTGGATTAAAGAGGGAATAGAGGTTTATTTAAAACGACTCAAGCATTATCAGGATACAACGTTTTGTGAACTTCCTGATGTAAAAGGTGGCGGGAATATGTCTTCTGAACTTCTAAAAGAAGCCGAAGCCAAAGTCTACCACAAATTCATCACGTCTTCGGACCTTGTTGTATTGTTGGATGAGAAAGGTCGTCAATACGGCAGTAGAGGGTTTGCAAAGCAACTTCAAAAATGGCGCAATTCCGGGCCTAAAAGGCTGGTGTTTGTTGTAGGTGGAGCTTTTGGTTTTGCATCATCAATGCATTCACGTGCAAATGCCGTTTTAAGCATGAGCACAATGACTACTTCCCATGAGCTGATTCGAATTGTATTCTTAGAACAACTTTACCGTGCAATGACGATATTGCAGGGCGAACAGTATCACAACGATTAATCTTAAAAATGGCAGCAAATTCCTTTGGGAGCATATTAAGCGCATTAAAGAAAGGGGATTACCAGCCTGTCTATTTCTTTTCGGGTGAAGAGTCGTTTTACACGCAGCAATTACTTGATTATCTAGAGCATCATGTTTTAGACGAATCTGAAAGAAGTTTTAATCAGACGGTTCTATATGGTAAAGAGATCAATATGCTTCAGGTATTAGAAGAAGCTAAACGATTTCCCATGTTGAGCGAGAGAATGTTGGTTATAGTGAGAGAAGCGCAACACTTGAAAGCTACAGATTGGGAATTACTCATTGGTTATTTGGAACAGCCCCAGCCGTCTACTGTTCTTGCCTTTGGTCACATGCACAAGAAATTGGATAAACGATCTAAGGCAGGTAAGGCAATTAAAAGTAAAACCGTCTTTTTGGAGAGTGATCCTTTAAGGGATTACCAAGTAATTCCATGGCTTGAAGACCATCTTAAATCCAAAGGATTTCAGGCGGGAAAAGATGTGGTCGCTGCAATGGCAGAGCAGGTAGGAACCGATTTAAGTCGGTTGTGCAAAGAAGTGGAGAAACTTGACGTTGCGATGGGTGATAATCGTCAATTGACAGCTCAAGATATAGAACGGCACATTGGTATATCCAAGGACTATAATAATTTTGAATTGGTAGCAGCCATTGCAAGGAGAGATGTAGCAAAGGCTTTTAAAATCGCACATTATTTCTCAAAGAATCCTAAAGAGCATCCTGTTCAGATGATCACTGGGGTCTTGTTTAATTTTGTGAATAATCTCATTCAATACCACAGCATGAAGGGGGTAGCGGAAAAACAAATTGCCACAGCGCTGAAAATCCATCCGTATTTTTTAAAACAATTTGCCGTTGCATCACGTCATTATAATTCTACACATGCGCACTTTATGCTTGAAGAATTGTTAGACTTTGACCGGAAATGCAAGGGAGTAATTCCTTCGAGTTCCAACGAATATGAGCACTTGAGAGAATGGCTTATTAAGTGTGCTCTGTAGACCTTACATTTGCCTAACCTTGATTACAATGAGAAACCTAATCCTATTCTTACCATTCTTACTATTTGCTCATACAGCTACTGGTCAAGGGAAAATCTTAAGAGGTTTTGTGTATGAGAAAGATGGTGGTGCACCAATTCCTTATGCCAATATTGTTATTGAAGGGGATCGGCTAGGTGCAACTACTGATTTTAACGGATATTTTCAAATTTCTGATGTAACCGTGGGCTTAAAAGAAGTAACGGTAAGTTATTTAGGGTATGAGATTATTAAGGTGGAAGCTAGAGTTTTTAAAAATAAACCAGCATCCATAAAAGTTTACTTAGAGGAGAGCGTAGAGATGCTCAATACAGTGGACATCAATGTTGCTAGATTACAACGCAAAATCAAAGTCAATACGGCAGTAGTTAGCCTGAATCCAAAAAATATTGAAACATTTTCAGCAGGTGGTGATCCCGATTTGATGAAAGCCCTAGCAGTATTGCCTGGGGTGGTTACTACAGGAGATCAGGGAGGCCAATTGTATATAAGAGGGGGAGCACCCATACAAAACTTAGTGTTACTTGATGGAATGATTATTTATAATCCCTTTCACAGTATTGGTTTTTTCTCCGTTTTTGATACGGATGTATTGCAAGAAGCAAAAGTCTATACTGCGGGTTTTGGCGCTCAATATGGTTCTCGTAACTCTTCCGTAATGGACATCACCACGCGCGACGGTAATCGCTCCAAACTCAAAGCAAAGACATACGCTTCAACCTACATGAGTAAGTTATTGCTTGAGGCTCCAATTGGTAAAAAAGACGCCAACGGTATTGCCAACAATAGTTTATTTATTAGCGGTAAAACCTCCTATTTACGTCAAGCTGCGCCGATTTTTTATCCTTATGTTCAAACGCGTTTTGGCGGGTTGCCTTTTACGTTTAGTGATATCTATGGAAAATTCACCACCCAGAATTCGTCCGGTTCAAAAATGAGTGCGAAAGCATTCAATTTTAGCGATGCAGTTATGTTAGACAGCGCTCAAGGTATTCAATGGAATAGTTCTGGTTACGGGGTTAATTTCTTGGTAATACCCCCTGCTTCTGCTACACTAATAGAAGGGGACTTCGCCCAGAGTTCTTATTATATTGAAAGTACGGAAAATGCCGATCAACCCAGAAGTTCATCCATCAATGGGTTTAATGGTGGATTAAACTTTACCTACTTTCTAGGAAAGGCAGATGAGATCAAGTACGGCATTGATTTAATTGGCTACAATACTAGGTTTGATTACACGAATTCTTTAGGGCTTAAGCTCAATCAAGAGGAAAATACAACGGAATTAGGGGGGTACTTTAATTACAGAAAAGTAACTCCTTTACTTGTATTAGAGCCTGGTTTAAGACTGCATTATTACGGTTCACTGTCAGAATTAAGCATAGAACCTAGACTTGGTATTAAGTATAACATTACTGAAGATTTTAGGTTTAAAGCTTCCGGAGGCCGTTACAGTCAGAATCTAGTTGCGGCTAATTCGGACAGAGATGTGGTTAATTTATTCTATGGTTTTTTGAGTGGCGCTACAGATTTACCTAAATCATTTCGTGATAGACCAATAACCTCAAAGCTGCAAAAGGCGGCTCACGGCGTGGCAGGGTTTGAATACGATATTGGTAAATATTGGGATATCAACCTGGAGTCTTACGTGAAAGACTTCTCGCAAATCACCAATATCAACAGAAATAAATTATACAACGATATCCCGGTATACAGTGATCGACCGGAAATATTAAGGAAGGATTTCATTGTTGAGAGAGGGCTAGCCTATGGGTATGATGCAGTTGCAAAATACGAGCGGGGACGCTACTACTTATGGGCCGTTTATGCATGGAGTAAGGTTACTCGAGACGATGGAGTTCAAGTGTATAATCCTAATTTCGATCGCAGACACAACATAAATTTGGTTGGAAATGCCAAACTAGGCAAAGATGAAAAATGGTTCTTATCGGTTCGTTGGAATCTTGGAACTGGATTTCCCTTTACCCCAACACAAGGCTATTATCCTGGTATAGACTTCTTGGATGACCTTGGAAATCCTGATATAGACTTTGATTATACAACTGCCAATGGCGACCCTAGTGTTTTGTATGGTGACTTGAATAGTAAAAGATTGCCTACCTACCACAGGTTGGATGCATCCTTAAAATATGCTGCACAGCTAAAATCCGGCAAATTTGAATTGACTTTTGGTGCAACGAATATTTATAATCGTGAAAATATTTTCTTTTATGACAGGGTCTCTGCAGAGCGTGTTAATCAATTACCGATAATGCCCACTATAAGTACAAGTTTTGCCTTTTAATTCGCCTAGAAAAGAGGTACTTTTGCTCTGTTTTGTTTCAAATTTATGGCCAGTACTAAATACATCTTCGTTACCGGTGGGGTAACGTCTTCACTAGGAAAAGGAATCATTTCTGCATCACTGGCTACATTGCTTCAAGCGCGCGGCTACAGGGTTACTATCCAGAAACTTGACCCTTATATTAATATTGATCCAGGTACGCTCAATCCCTACGAACATGGCGAATGTTACGTCACTGAAGACGGTGCAGAAACCGATTTAGATCTAGGTCATTATGAGCGATTTCTTAATCGACCAACTTCACAAGGTAATAATGTGACTACGGGTCGGATTTATCAAAGTGTTATTGATAAGGAGAGACGGGGGGACTTCTTAGGGAAAACAGTTCAAGTTATTCCGCATATCACGGATGAAATTAAAAATCGAATTAGAATTCTGGGCGATACAGGTGATTTTGATATTGTTATTACTGAAATAGGCGGTACTGTAGGAGATATTGAGGCGCTGCCTTACATTGAAAGTGTTCGCCAACTGAAGTGGGAATTGGAGAAAGATTGTATGGTAGTCCACCTTACGCTGCTTCCTTTTTTACGCGTCACAGGCGAATTAAAAACCAAACCAACTCAACATAGTGTTAAGACTATGCTTGAGAGTGGGGTTCAGCCAGATGTTTTAGTGTGTCGTTCTGAATATGCAGTAGACGAAGACATCCGTAGAAAACTAGCTTTATTTACCAATGTACGTCCACGGAATGTCATAGAATCACGTGATGCCACTACCATATACGAGGTGCCTATCATGATGTATAAAGAAAAGTTAGATGAAGTAGTGCTTGATCATTTTTCAATGGAAAGTAAAACGCAACCTGATTTGTATCGTTGGAAAGACTTCTTATCTCGTTTGCAGTATCCAAAGCGAACGGTTGAGATTGGATTAATTGGTAAGTATGTTGAATTAAAAGACAGCTACAAATCCATAACTGAATCTTTTATCCATGCTGGAGCAGCTAATGAGGTGGAGGTAAAAGTTCGTTGGATACATTCTGAGCATCTCACCCCCAATAATACGACTGACCTTTGTAAAGGTCTCGACGGTATTCTAGTTGCTCCTGGTTTTGGTGAGAGAGGATTTGAAGGCAAAGTAGCAACAGTGCAATATGCTCGAGAGCAAAATATTCCTTATTTCGGCATTTGCTACGGTATGCAAGCGGCAGTCATTGAATATGCGCGAAATGTTCTGGGCTGGAGCGATGCAAGTACTACAGAAGTTGATCCTAAAACAACAAAACCGGTAATCGCCTTAATGGACGAACAGATGCACATTACAGATATGGGCGGTACAATGCGTCTTGGTGCCCAGAAGTGTGACCTAGCCGAAGGTTCTATAGCCTACGAGGCCTATGGGGAAACATCTATTTCTGAGCGGCATCGTCACCGCTATGAGTTTAATAATGAATACAAAGAAGAATTGGTTGCTGCAGGATTGCATGCCTCTGGAATTAATCCTGACAGCGGATTAGTAGAAGTCATTGAGGTACAAAATCATCCATTCTTTGTTGGGGTACAATACCACCCTGAATATAAAAGTACCGTACTAAATCCTCATCCACTTTTCGTCTCATTCGTAAAAGCAGCGGACCTATACCGCCAAACTAAATAACATGGAGCAAAATAAAGGAATTGATAAAAATCAAATAGCAGGGATACTGCTAATTGGAGCTATAATGCTAGGATTCGGCTGGTGGCAAACTAAAAATGCTCCGCCTGTTGAGCCTGCTATGGAAGCAACTCAGGATGTTGAACAAGGTATAGAAGATGAGTTAGTGACAGCAAATCAGACTGTTGATGTAGTTACTTCAGTACCTGACTCTTTTTCTCCAGAAGAAGTAACGCTTAGTAATGCCGAATTAAGTTTGACTTTTTCAACGGCAGGCGCAACAATGACAAGTGCTGCATTAGCGGATTATCATACCTATGATGATACCGCAAAAATAGAAGCACTTGATCTGATTAAGGGAAATAGCCAAGTCTTTGATGTCCGTCTTCCAGGTGGTGAGGCACTTAGTACTAAGGAATTTGAAGTTATTGGAAGTTCGTCTAGATCTCTTGTGCTTTCTGACGGCAACACTAGAGTTACTATTGAGCTCGCAGAGGTTGGTTATGATTTTACTTTTATTGTTAACGGAACTGCCGAATCAAGTGGTAAGCCAGAAATTTATTGGGAGCGCAGCGCGCAGCGCACAGAAAAAGGAATCACTACCGAGCGTCAGTATTCTAGCTTCGTGTATCAACTGAACGAGGATGGGGATGTAGAACATTTAGCGGGGCGTGGGTCTGATAAAAGTGAAACTACGGAACCAATCAATTGGTTGGCACAAAAACAACGTTTCTTCTCACTTATTATTCATCCTGAGCAAGGATTTGCCTCCGCAGATATTGCTACTTTAAATGGTGATGATGAGAATGAGAACTTAGTTAAGGAATTCAGTGCAACTGCTCAATTGAATCAGACGGTCAGTGGAGCTTACTCGTTGCCTTTTACTATGTACGTTGGTCCAAATCAGTATCAGCTTCTGAAAACATATGATGAAGGTTATGAGAAGGCCATCAATTTTGGTTGGGGTATTTTTGGCGCCATTGGTCGCGGCGTGGTTGTACCAATTTTTAATTGGTTAGAAGGTTATGGTTTTGGCTATGGTTTGATCATATTAATCATGGTGCTTATTATCAAGCTAACTTTGAGTCCTTTGACCTTTGCATCGTACCGCTCCATGGCGAAAATGCGTGTATTAAAACCGGAAATTGACATAATTAATGAGAAGTTCAGTTCCGAGAAAGAAAACGTACAAAAGCAACAGGCCATAATGAGTCTTTACAAAGAAGCTGGAGCGAGCCCACTAGGTGGATGTGTGCCGGTGATTGTTCAAATGCCGATTCTATTTGCAATGTTCCGCTTCTTTCCAGCTTCAATAGAGTTGAGAGGTGAAAGTTTTTTATGGGCCAAAGATTTAAGTACCTATGACAGCATCATTTCGTGGTCTACGCAGATTCCATTGATCTCAACGTTCTTTGGCAATCATTTGTCATTATTTACACTATTAATGACTGCCTCAACAATTCTGTATACGTGGATGAATCAACAAATGACACCACAGACTGGATCTTCGGATCAGATGAAGCAACTCCGTGTAATCATGTATTTAATGCCACTTATGTTCATGTTTGTACTGAATAGCTTTCCTTCAGGCCTCACCTATTATTATTTCCTATCTAACATTATCACTTTTGCCATGCAATGGGGTATTCGCAAGACTGTGAATGATGAAGTAATTCTTGCTAAAATTGATGCCAAGCGTGCCCAGCCAAAGAAAGAAAGTAAGTTTCAGCAGCGCATGGCAGAGATGCAGCGTCAACAAAACAAGAATAGATCACAACGCAGAAATAAGTAAGCGTTCTTCTTAACATAAAAAAAGCCCCGCGTTTCCGCAGGGCTTTTTTTATGTTATCTAGATACTTGTTTAGTCCACGTGCGTAACGGAACCGTTGATGTAGTCATACGCACCAGAACCGTCTTGACGTAACTGCCAAATTATGGTTGCCACGCTGTAATCAGCTTCCATACCTGCTGGAAGTGTTGGTTTATTAATCTCTAACTGAACCGGAGAATAGCGAGTACCAAAAATATCTCCTGCAGCATAAGAAGATCCAAGAGCGTTTAGGTCAGCTAAGTTCATTCCCCAAACACCTAGACTAACGCCTGTGGTGTCCGAAATAGTTGCATCAGGACTATTGATCCAACCTTTAACTGCTGTTGTTGCATGTCCAAATAGAGCTTCATCATGCGTATATACCGTACCGGATTTGATCATATATACCCCTGAAGTGATTTCTGCTGCATCCTGTGACCACATAGAAGGCGTTGAGCCAGATCCTGTGGTAACCTTAGGCAGTGAACTCACTTGATTAAGATCTACGCCGCCGCCATAATCTTTAGCGATAACTCCATTGATAAGTAAGTATGACTGAACCATATAAACTTCATTGAGTTTAGTTTCAAGACACTTAATTCGAGGATAGACAATAATCTTGCCTGAGCTATCCGCTACTTCAGCTTCAACACCAAAGGCAACATCATTCATAAGGGCAGCACCTGCTGCAGCGGTTGGGCTTTGACCAACATCTGTGTTATTCACGTAAAAATTGGGAACACCTGAAGTAGGGAAGTTTCCGTCAAAAGCTGCTGATGCGGCGTTTCCATTCGCAAACCAATCACCTACATGGTTGGCTACAAGAACTACACTGTCTCCCATAATACCGTCTACCATGGCCATAATTTCAGCGCCATTAGGACAGTATTGACACCACGCACCGGTTGTTTCAATAACCAAAGGACGTGCTAAACTAGATACAGAAAGTGAATCTCCAGGGTAAGTCATTGGAGTTGGTTCTGAGCCTCCTGTTTCACAAGAGCTTAAAAATACAGTGCTTACAAGAGCACTAAGGGCAATTAACTTTTTCATAATTTAGATGAACCTATTTAATTTCCATCAAAAATAACTTATTTTATCTTACATATGGCGGCCGAAAAGTAAACGGGTAAGTGGTCCGAGTAACCGTACTTAAAAAAACTACCAAGCCACCTTCTCTTTGGCTTTAGATTTCCCCATTTAGTATCTATTTCTTGTAGGAGGGGTAGGTCGCAAATTTCCGAACAAACGTTAAAATTGGCCACTGCACCGTCTATAATACTCCACCTTCCGTGGTATTTATAACTCCCTTGGGCATCTTCTCTTGGCAGTGCAATGGTCCAATGATCTTGAAAGTATTTTAAGAGCTTATTTCTAACTAAGTCGTTAAAATCACCCATTAGTATGGTTGGATCCTTGCAGGTGTCTAATGCAGAGGAAATAAAATTCCAAGCGTATTCGCGCTTCCATGCACTAGAGGTAGCACCACCTCTTTTTGAAGGTAAATGGACTACAATTAAATTGTAGAAATTAGAGTCTATCTCATATCTTACAAATAATGCGTCACGCGTTAATAAGGAATCACTTGAATAACGGATGCGGTCACTATCAACAATTTCGATTTCGTTAGATTTATAAAGAACAGCACAATCTATACCCCGGTAATCAGGGCTATCGTAATGAACGATTCCCCAAGGGCCTAATTTCTTCATGGCCGTGTGTTGAATGAGGTCTTCAAGCACCGAACGGTTTTCTATTTCACAGAGTGCGATTATGGGAGAAATAAAGCCGCTTTTTGAAAGTGCATGTATGGCTCGTGAACTTTGCCTTATGCACATTCTGTATTTGATACTATTGTATTTTTTAGCACCAAAAGGTGTGAATTCTTCGTTGTGAAACCCTTTGTCTAAAATGGTGTCAAAGAGATTTTCTACGTTGTAAAACAGCCATGGCTGGCAGTTGCATCGGAGACTCAAAAAAACGAACAATAAGATATATTTCATGCCCTATAAATTGAGATTTTGGAGCATGGATTATCAAGTATTGTGGATAATTAAATGTTATTGTTTTGAAAATACAATAGAGAGGAGTCTCCGTAGCTTAAAAACCGGTAGTCTTTGGCCAGTGCATGCTCGTAAACCTCCTTCCATCTCTTACCTATTCCTGAACTAATTAGCATCAATAATGTGGAACCTGGTTGATGGAAATTGGTGATTATTCCGTCTACACTTTTGATGATATAGCCGGGTTTAATCATGAGTTTAGTTTGCAAGGCTAGGGTAGAAATGGCATTTTTTTCAAAATAGTCAAGCAGCGCCTTAAAGGCGTCTATAGTCTTGTATTCTGAAGTCAATTGATATGCTTCAAACTGTCCCAAGTTTGCTATGTTTCCAGTTTGTAAGTAGTTTACTCCTATCCAATGGCAACTTTCAAGTGTACGGAGACTTGTTGTGCCCACAGCGAATTTGGGACCTTCATGATTTAAATAGCTCTTAAGCCAAGATGAACTCAATATAATTTCTTCCGCATGCATTTCGTGATTATTGATGTTGCCATCGCCTAATGGTTTGAAAGTTCCTGCACCAACGTGCAAGGTTAATTCAATGCGTTTATGCCCTTTTAGCTCCAAATTGTGAAGTACCTCCGGAGTGAAATGAAGTCCTGCGGTTGGTGCAGCTACTGATCCGTTGTTGGCTGCGTATACAGTTTGGTAACGTTGAATATCTGAATCTTCTGCGTCTCTGTTCATGTAGGGTGGAAGGGGTATTTGCCCTGCAATATTTAATACTTCCGAAAATGTATAATCCCCTGTCCAAGTAAAGTCAATGATAAAACCTTGACCTGAGCGTTCACCTTTAAGAGCCTTTAAAACCAAGTCATTTCTCAATTCTAATTCCAATGAGTGGTTTTTCCATCGCTTTAAATTTCCTACTAAACATTCAAATCTAACACTCTGATGCGCTTCCATGGCGTCCTCAATACTCTGTTCGTAAGGATTTAAACAGAATACTTCAATGGGCTTTGCACCAGCTGTTTTTGTGAAGCGTAATCTAGCCTTAATCACCCTTGTATTGTTGAAAATGAGCTGGCTATTGGTAGGGAGTTGTTGCGGTAAGTCAGCGAATTCTTGATCAGAAATGCCGCCGTCAAAAACTAATAATTTGCTTTGATCACGCCGTGTTAATGGATGTGTAGCAATACGATGTTCGGGAAGATGGTATATGAAATCTGATTTTTGCATTTGTTCTTTTTTCAATAGCACAAAAATAAGGTTCCCTACCTTAGTGGCGTTAGAAGGAATAGTCAGTCATAAACTTCAATCATTCTTTAGGAAAGGCACGTAAATGAAGCGCAACATTTTTATTTCAACCTCTAATGATATCTCTACAGACAACAGAGTCAATAAGGTTGCTGTGCTGCTTGAAAATTTGGGCTATAATGTAGAGTGGATAGGACGCGAGTTGAAAGGTTCTGTTTCGTTGAATCGTTCCTACGGTACACGTCGAATGAAATTATGGAATAGTAAGGGCGGGCTTTTTTATGCTGAATTTCAGATTCGATTGTTTTTTGAATTGTTGTTTCGCTGTAATCGTACGTCAATATTACTCTCAAATGATCTGGATACTCTACTTCCCAACTTTTTGATAAGTAGGTTCTTTGGGATTCCCTTAGTTTATGATAGCCACGAATATTTTTGTGGTGTACCCGAAATTCAAGGCCGATGGGTTCAGCGCATCTGGCTTGCAGTTGAAAGGTTCATATTCCCACGATTAGATCATATATGGACAGTGAATCATAGCATTGCTGAACTTTATTTCAAGGATTACGGCAAACGACCAAACGTATTTAGAAACATAAGCCCTAAGCCAAATATTAAGTCTATACGCAGAGAAGAACTAGGCTTGCCAGCGGGGCTCAAGATTGCAATTAATCAAGGCTCCGGAATGAATATCGATCGCGGCTTGGAAGAAGCTGTGGAGGCTATATCTGGAATGGAAGGCTGGATGTTATTGTTAGTGGGCGGGGGAGATGCGATTCCAAAGTTAAAATCTATGGTTAGAAATCAAGGTTTAAGCGAAAAGGTTCATTTTATTGACCGCGTGCCGTATTCAAAGCTTTTGCAGTATACTCAAGTAGCAGATGTTGGGCTGAGTTTAGACAAGGACACGAATATCAACTACAGGTTTTCTCTACCAAATAAGATTTTTGATTATATCCATTGCAATCTTCCGGTTGTGACCTCAAAAGTAGTAGAAGTAAAGAGTATAGTAGAAGACTATAAAATTGGCCAAACTGTGGAGCCCGAAGATATCCCTGCATTGCGACAAGCGCTACGCGAGGTGTCTTCCAAATCGTTTGAGTCTAACCTGCAAAAAGCGCAAAAGGAATTAAATTGGGAGCAGGAACAAAAGGTCCTTAAGGCATTCTACGCCCAATTTTTATAGGGTGACTGCAAAGGCGCATGAGTTTGTAAAAGTCATAAAATATAAGAGGTAGATTACGGGTAATAACAGCCTTTTTCAGGGCTTCCCCAAGCAGGCCATTCAAGATTTTCAATAGGTAATGCGCTCCAAACCGCTGCGCAGTTCTGTATACTCGGAATAATTTGATGTCCTCATCAATTTTACCTTCAATAATTAACCTTGCTAGACCGTCTATAGCAGACGTTGTTTTATCCATAAAAACATCGTTATCATCTATGCCCATGTGATAGGCTGGATTATCAATATGCATGATATCAATGTTTCTGTATTTGAGTTCTAATCCAAACAACGTGTCTTCATGTCCGTACTCTGTGAGTTCTTCATCAAATAAGAGTTCAAGGAAAATATCTTTACGGATTAAAAAGTTGAAGGCTGAAAAACTGCTGTATGGGTAGTTGCCTCTTGCTCTTGCCGAATTCTCTTCTTTTATTTTCCCAACTTTTACTCGAAGTTTATTGCTTTTGTAATTCGGCTTATAGGCAGTGCCTCCAACGATTACACTAGCTAATTTTGCCCGTTCACAATAGTCTTGAAGAAAAGTATTGTTTTTGGGTTCAGCATCAGCATCTAAAAAGAGAAGAAAATCCCCTTTAGCCAACTCACCTAAATGATTTCTATTGATGCTTCGACCACTTTTTATAGGATTGTGAACATAGGTGCATTCAAATTCAACCTGCCATTTTGGGGCCTGTGAGTGTGACGTGTGGTATTGGTCAGAGATTAGGATTTCAATAGACCAATAGTTAGGGAGCCCTGTATTTTTTGATTCACAGAGCGCATGTAATAGGGGTTGAATATCATCTCCGTATGAGGCGATACATATACTAAGTATGTGCTTTTGCAGGCTCAAAACTTACACGTTAGAAACCACAGAATCTTCTAGTTTGCCGCCACTTACTTTAAGTGTTCTATTGGAATACTTGTGAATCATCTGATAATCATGAGTAGCCATTAGAATAGCTGTATTTTGATCTGCAAGCGATAAAAGGAGTGAAATTATTTCTTCCGAGGTACGCGGGTCTAAATTTCCCGTAGGTTCGTCCGCTAAGATGACAATCGGAGAGTTCAGTAAGGCCCTTGCAATAGCAACACGCTGCTGCTCTCCCCCAGAGATCTCAAAAGTACTTTTATGTCTTTTATTTTGCATACCTACTAAAGAAAGTACTTCTAGTATACGTTCCGAACGTTTTGTTTTATCCTTCCATCCCGTGGCCCGCAGTACAAAATCAAGATTGGCTTCTACACTGCGATCACTCAGTAGTTGAAAATCCTGAAATACAATGCCAATATCGCGGCGAAGAGCCGGGATGCTTTTAGTCTTTAAGCCATTTAATTGATGTCCTGCTACGGATCCAGTGCCTTGATTTAACGGTAAATCGCCATAGAGCGTTTTCAATAGAGAACTTTTCCCAGATCCTGTCTGGCCAATTAAATAGACAAATTCACCTGTATTGATTTTGAAGCTTACATCGTTTAAAATCATGTGCTTGCCTTGAAAAATGGTGGTGTTTTTTAACTCAATTGTTGCCATGTTTGAAGAAAAAGATTCTGAGGAATCAAAGGTATAAGAAATACCAAACCAATGAGCTCTGACGTTTTTAGATGTGAATAACTCTGATGAATTCACGGAATTGCGCTCCAAGTAGCCCATATGCAAAGGTTATTTTTAAGCATAAACGAGAATAATATGCGTACCCGATTTTTTCTGCTTGTTTTTTTGTTCATGGGCTTCAATTTAGTTGCTCAAAAAACTGTTGCTGAGAAAGGCTTTGAAGCTGTATTTAACTCCAGTAGGTCATTATTTGATGACGGGCTTTATGCTGCTGCGAGGGTAGGTTTTGATCAGCTATTGGAATCGGATTTACCCACTCAAAGCTTTATCAAGGAAGAAAGTAGCTTTTACAGAGCTCTTTGTGCGTTGTACTTGATGAATGAAAATAGCGAAAACTTTCTTACCTATTTTTCTCAAACGTATCCGTTAAGTCCAAGGTGGCAGGAAGCACACATAACTGCGGCTAATTATTATTTCAATAATCGGAGATATAAGAAGGTTGTTCAGTGGCTTGGCGCAATAGATGCTTCAGACGTATCCAAAGGGTATAAAAGCGAATATTATTTTAAACTTGCCTACAGTCATATGATGACTAAGGATATAAACAAGGCCAGAAATCTATTTTTTCAAGGTTTAAGTTATGATGGCGAATACAAGAATTACCATCAGTACTACTATGGACATATCGCATATGATGCTGAACAATATAGTACGGCCTTGAGCCAATTTAAATTGCTCATGAATGATGAGAAGTTTGGTGGCGTAGTTCCTTATTACCTCAGTCAAATTTATTACAAGACTGGAGAAATTGACAAGCTCCTTGCTGTAGGGGAATCGTTGCTTGCACAAGCAGTAGCTTCTAGAGCGGCAGAAGTAGCCAAGTTAATTGGTGAAGGGTACTACCAAAAATCAAACTGGAAACAAGCTGCCTTATATCTGGAAAAACACCAAGAATTGGGCGGCAAACTTAAGATACAAGATCAGTATAAATTGGGCTTCGTTTTGTATAAAACAAACAGGCATGAGGAGGCTATTAAGGCATTCAATAAAATTCACGAAAGGGGTGATGATCTTGGCCAGAGTGCCTATTACCACCTTGCGGACTGTTATCTAAAAACGGGTAAAAAAACTGAAGCTCAAGGTGCTTTTTTTAGAGCCAGTCAAAGCGGTTCTGATTTACGCTTGAGAGAGGATGCATATTTCAATTATGCCAAACTAGCCTATGCAAGCGCTACTCCTTTTGAGCAGCCTTTGGATATTTTCAAGGAATTTTTGAAGAAATACCCCAACAGTAAATATCGTGCTGAAGCCAATGAGTATTTAGCGAATCTCTATTTGAATTCAAAGGACTACGAGCGCGCCATGAAGTCTATATCTGCCGCAGGTTTAGATCAGCCTACTATGCAGGGGGCTTATCAGAAAGTGGCCTATTTCAGGGGAGTCCAACATTTTAATGCTATACAATACCCTGCCGCAAAGCGAATGTTTGAGCGCTCCTTACAATACCCTTTAAACAATGTGCATACTGCACTTGCCCACTACTGGTTGGCAGAAATTGCTTACAGAGGCAAAGATTTTGAAGGGGCATTGAGAGAATTATCGAAGTTTGAATCGATTCCTGGATCTGCTACTTTAAGTCAATACAAGCGGAGTCTATACAATAAGGCTTATGCCTATTTTTCACAGGGAAACTTTGAAGCGGCGGCAACTACTTTCAGGTTATTTCTAAATAAACAACGTCCGGGAAATAAGTTGGCCAATGATGCCGAATTACGATTAGCGGATGCCTATTTCATGACGAGCCAATACAACAACGCAATTATCTACTACGAGACTTATTTGGGGCGCGATGTACCCGATGCTGATTATGCTACCTTTCAGCAGAGTTTGTGCTTTGGTTTGGTAGAGGATAACCAACGTAAAGCATCAAGTTTAGAAAGATTGGTGAAGCGATTCCCGAATTCTGTGTACGCCACTGATGCGTACTTTGAACTGGGTGAAACATTTATGAAGATGGGTCAGATAAACAACGCGGAATCCATTTTCACTTCTTTTATCAATGATTACCCAAAGTCTAGATTTATTAAAAACGCACACATAGCTCTTGGATTAATATTTAGGACACAGGAAAAGAGTGAAAGAGCTTTGGCGCAATTTAAGAGAGTTGTAGAGGACTTTCCCAACACCCCTGAAAGTCGCGAAGCGTTGGGACTGGCAAAGATTCAATTTTCGGAATTGGATCGACTGACAAGCTACGTAGATTGGATACAAACTCTAACAGGAACAGACATTGGCCAAGGTCAATTAGATTCAACATTATACAATGGCGCCTATGACCGCTACAGTTTTGGGGATTGTTTGGGAACGCTTAAAGGCATGAAAGAGTATTTAGAAAAGTTTCCTGATGGAATATTCAGAGTACCGGCAAATTATTATTTAGCAGAATGTGCTTTTAATCAGGAACAAGATGATGTTGCCAAATTAGCATATGAATTCGTGGCTGCTTCCGGGGAATTGAGTTTCAGAAAACAAACGGTTGAACGTTTAGCCTCACTGTATTACGCGGAGCAAAATTTTGAGAAAGCTCTTTACTATTATGAGCAAGTACTGGGTTTAGTTGGTAATGCGGATGAAGGGAGAAGAGCGCGTTTAGGTTTAATGCGATGTGCCAAATCTTTAGGCAATACGGCAGTAGTAATGCAATATGCAGAGAGCTTATTGCAGGATGAAGCGCTCCCAACTGATTGGCAAACAGAAGCCCTGCAGAATGCTGCGCGGAGTTCATATGAACTGAAAGACAGCGCAAACGCCAAATTATACTATACTCAAATTCAAACGGCAATTAAGGGTGAAGCTCAAGCTGAAGCGTTGTATTATTTAGCAGAATTTGATTACGTGATAGCGCAATACGAAGCCTCTAATGAACAACTGTTTTGGATGATAGAAAACCTGCCTACTTATCCAAAATGGCGATGGAACTCTTTGCTCTTAATGGCTAGGAATTACGCAGGTGTAAGAGATGATTTTCAAGCAAACTATACCTTAGACTTTATCATTGAAAATGCAGATTTTGGGGAGTATGCTGAACAAGCAAGTGTGTTTAAGGCAGAATTGGCACTACAGCGTGAAAGAGAGGAAAGCAATACCATGGGAGTTGATAGCTTAATTATGGACGACTTTCAGGAGGAATTGATTGAAGATTTAGATGAATAAAGCAATGAGTTGTATGAATTTTCCTACAAGACTAATTACTGTTTTGGCGCTACTAGTTGGCGCAAATACTGTGTCTTATGCTCAGGTAGAAACGGGTGATGAGGTAAAGAGCGTTGAAATTAGAGTGGTTGAGGAATACCAAGCTCAGGTTAGAAGTGCCCAAAAAATATCTGAACAACCTTCGTTTTCTGATACTACCTCCCGGAAATTACCTGTCAATGTTCGAATTAGTCCCAAGGCAATGGCACTGGATTTTGCACCTGCCGCCATACCTTCTATTCGACTAGGCCGGGTGAAACTTCCTAAACTTCCTACCCAGCAAGTGAGTTTGGGTGGAGGGAATCTCTCTAGTTCCTATGCGAGCTTTATCCTTAGTTCTCCTAGAAGTAAGAAAAATGTGTGGGGTGTGCGAGCGCTGCATCAAGGCTCATTGAGTGGAGTACCAAATAGTTACCTTAGACAGTCGGAATACGAAAACGAAATTTTAGCCGATTTTCAGCGCGCCACAAAAAATTACAATTTTAAAACTCAAGCTTTGCTCAAGGCGGATTACGTGAGTTATTATGGAGCCTTTAATCCAGTATTTCAAGATAGTACACCGGGTAATTGGCAACAGCAACTTGGGATTTCACAACAATGGTTGAGGACATCCAATCCAACAAGTAAAGTGATTGCTGCATATAGAAGTGGTGGAATAGCCTACCGCTATACGAATGGCGGCTATGCAACCAGTGAACATCTATCTAAAACCCACCATTTGTTTGAGATTTATACGAACAAACAAGACGTTTTGATCGAGTTAGGATACCAGCTTGCTTCAGTAAATTCATGGGCGGATTCGGCTTCGTCTAATTATCACAATTTTTCAATTGCCCCATACACAAGAGGTAAAGAGGGAATTCTAACCTATGAGTTCGGCCTTAATTTTTCTGGAACGCAGACGAGTGGTTTGGCTAATGACAGATTTGAATTCTATATATATCCAAAAATAAACCTACAGGCAGAGTTGTTAGAGCGCACTCTCGCCGTGTTTGGAGGTTGGGACGGTACTTCAAAACAAAACTCATTACAAAGCATGATTGTTGAGGTACCCTTCCTAACAATGGACCAAGAATATAGACTTTCCGGAACAAATAAGGGATATGTTGGGATGCAAGGAGCATTAATTGGAAAACTGCAATACCGGGTGGAGGGGTCTTTAACGACCATGAATGATGCACTCATGTATGAAAGGGATTCATTAAATATTTTTTCCAATGTTCATGGGGCAGATGTTCCTGCGCTCAAAGCCGTTTATGCAGAATACGTTGTAAAATCTGGAGTCCGTGGAGAATTAAATCTTCCCTTAAAGTATTTCGTTGCCTCCACCTATGCTGAACTGAACGCATTCAGCGGTGAGGATTTTCTTGGTCAAGAAGGTCGGATATTCGGTGCAATGTTAGATTACTCCATAAACGAATTGTCAATCGGCTCAAATATTCGTTATGTAAGCGGTCGTTACAATCACATGAATTATTCAGCCTTTCCCTTGGAATCCTATGTGGATTTGAGCGCTACTATTGAATATAAAATCAATGAAAATTTGAGTGTCAGTTTACGCGGTTACAATCTACTTAATCAATCATACATGATGTGGCAAGGTTACGGTGTTCGGGGTACACGAGGCCTGTTTTTACTGAACTATCAATTTTAATCTATTCACTCAACCTGTTTTTGCGCTGTACCCCCCGAACTTGTTAATAAAAATGTTGGTAAGTGCGCACCTGAAAAAGGGTATAAAAGGGTAGAAATGGACCCCAGAAAGTTATCTTTGTTAGGTTAGCAAAAATGCAAGAAAACGTAACCGTTATGAGCGAAGAGCAGAACAACTATGATGGTGGGTCCATTCAGATACTTGAAGGTCTAGAAGCAGTAAGAAAACGTCCCGCCATGTATATTGGCGATGTAGGTGTTAAGGGTCTTCACCACCTTGTTTATGAAGTTGTAGATAATTCTATAGATGAAGCCTTAGCAGGTTATGCAAGTGATATTTATGTTACTATAAATGAGGATAATAGTATCACGGTTAAGGACGATGGTCGTGGTATTCCAACTGATATGCATCCAAAAGACGGTAGATCAACATTAGAGGTGGTCATGACTGTTCTTCATGCTGGAGGTAAGTTTGATAAAGATTCCTATAAAGTTTCGGGAGGTTTGCACGGTGTTGGTGTGAGTTGTGTGAATGCACTATCCATCATGCTCCATGCGGAGGTTCACCGCGATGGTAAAAAGCACGAAGTTGAATTTTCGAAGGGTGCAGCCCAATATGCAACTCGCGAGGTTGGTCCAACGGATTATAGGGGAACCATCGTCACTTTCAAACCGGATGACGAAATTTTCGAAGAATTAATCTATCAATACGAAATCCTTGCCAAGCGCATGCGCGAGCTAGCGTTCTTAAATAAGGGAATTTCTATCACGCTCAAAGACTTGCGTGAAAAAGACGAGAAAGGTGAATTTATTTCAGAGCTTTTTCACTCTCAAGACGGTCTTGCTGGGTTTGTAAAATATATAGATGCGAATCGTGAGGCAATAATGCCTCAGGTTATGTGCTTAGATGGAGAGCGCGACGGTATTCCTGTGGAGGTTGCTATGCACTATAACACCTCATACACAGAGAATATTCATTCGTATGTAAATAACATTAATACCCATGAAGGCGGGACGCACCTCGCCGGGTTTAGAAGAGCATTAACCCGCACGCTGAAGAAATATGCGGATGAAAGCGGACTCTTGGCAAAAGAGAAAGTAGAAGTGAGTGGCGATGATTTCCGCGAAGGTTTGACTGCAGTAATTTCTGTGAAAGTTATGGAACCCCAGTTTGAAGGCCAGACCAAAACTAAATTGGGAAACAAGGATGTAAGCGGTGCAGTAGATAAACTAGTAGGTGAGATGTTGACCAATTTCTTGGAAGAGCATCCGAATGAGGCTAAAATTATTGTCCAAAAAGTGTTGCTTGCTGCACGAGCTCGTGTTGCTGCGAAGAAGGCAAGAGAGATGGTTCAGCGCAAAGGTACCATGTCATCTATGGGGCTTCCCGGAAAGCTCAGTGATTGTTCGGAAACTGATCCTGAAGTATGCGAAATTTTCTTGGTTGAGGGTGATTCAGCGGGAGGTACTGCCAAGCAAGGTCGTGATCGTAATTTCCAAGCAATATTGCCACTACGGGGTAAAATATTGAATGTTGAAAAAGCGATTTCTCACAAGGTGTTTGAGAATGAAGAGATCAAGAATATGTACACAGCATTGGGCGTGAGTGTTGGTACTGAAGAGGATGAAAGAGCTTTGAATATTTCAAAATTAAGGTATCATAAAATTGTAATTATGACCGATGCAGATGTGGATGGAAGCCACATCTCCACATTGATTCTCACGTTCTTTTTCCGTTACATGCGCGAATTGGTTGAATTGGGTTATGTCTACATAGCAAATCCGCCGCTATATTTAGTTAAGAAGGGCGGAAAGAGTTCCTATGCTTGGAATGACGACCAACGTGATGCATTGCAATTCGAATTTGGGGGAGATACAGGCCAAGGAGTAGGAATACAGCGTTATAAAGGTCTTGGTGAAATGAACGCGGATCAGTTGTGGGAAACTACAATGAATCCTGATGAGCGAATCCTAAAGCAGGTAACTATTGATGATAGTGCAGAAGCAGACCGTGTTTTCTCTATGCTTATGGGAGATGAGGTTCCGCCTCGTAGAGATTTTATTGAGCGCAATGCGAAATACGCTAATATTGATGCCTAATAGGATTTATAGCATATTTAAAGCCTCCTTAATTGGGGGCTTTTTTATAGCTACTTGGTTCTTGTTTTCGGCTTGTAACAGAGTGGATCATTCAGATAAGATGGTTTTTAGTTACAATGAACCCTCCGGTATACCAACTTTAGATCCGGCCTTTGCAAGGGATAAAAGTACCATGTGGGCAGTAGGACAATTGTATGATGGCCTTTTCTTCCTTGATGAAAATAATGAAGTACAACCGGCCTTAGCAACCCGTTATGTTTTGGATGGAAGTACCTATACGTTTTCCTTGAGAAAGGCTCACTTTCATTCAGGTCGCAGAATCAAAGCACAAGATGTGAGGTATTCTTTACAGCGACTCATAAATCCTAAAATTGCATCACCTGGTGCTTGGGTGCTAGAGCGAGTTAGTGATATGAAGGTCATAAACGATAGCACACTCGTTATTGAATTAGATAAACCATTTGCAGCATTTCCTTCCATGCTCACAATGCCTTATTGTTCCGTGGTGGATTCCATTGTTGCACAACAAGAATTATTAGCTACCATTGGAGGTGGAAGTGGTCCATTTAAGTTTCATAGATGGCACTATGGAGAAAAAATGATTTTCCACAAAAATGAGAACTATTGGCAAGTGGATGACTCTGGCAATTCTTTACCTTATTTAGATGGTGTGAGCATTTCCTTTTTACCTGATCAACAAAGTGCCTTTCTTGAATACTTAACCGGCACATTTGATTTACTTCCGAATATTGATCCTAGTTTCAAAGATGATCTTCTCACGGAAAATGGAGAACTCCAGAATCGTTACAGCGAAAGTCATATTTTAAATCGAACTCCATTTTTGAACACGGAATTTTTACTTTTTAATACAGAATATGAGTTGCCGTATGAATTGCGATGGGCCATCAATGCTGCTATTGACAGGACCCAGATGATGGAATTGCTTCGTAGCGGTATAGGTCGTGAAGCTACGGGAGGAATTATTCCTTTTGGTCTACCCGGATACAAAGAGGATATTGGAATTAGCTATAGTCCGGATAGTGTTAAAAAGGTATTAGCTTCTTTTGATGAATTACCAGCACTTACCCTGACTACAACTTCAAATTATCGTGATATCTGTGAATTTGTTCAAGGTAGTTTGGGACGGTTGGGTTGGTCCATAGCAGTGGATATTGTTCCCTCAGCAGCTCTCAGAAGCGCAAAGAGCTCTGGTAGTTTATCATTTTTCCGAGCTTCTTGGATAGCGGATTATCCGGATGCCGAGAATTATTTGTTGCTTTTTTATTCAAAGATGCGTGCACCCTTAGGGCCCAATTACTCTAGATATTCAGTGGCCTTTTATGATAGTCTTTATGAAGAGTTATTGAATGAAAAAAATGATTCTTTAAGAATAAAATTAATTGAAGAGGCAGATGCGTTTTTGATGAAAAATGCTGCTTGTGTGCCACTCTACTATGATGAGGTCATTCGTGTTCATTCTAAAAACCTTAAAGGCTTAAAGACAAATGCCTTGAATGCTCTCTTGATAAAAGAGGTTACTCTAGAATAGGAGCATTGATTGTAGTGACCAACGGATAGTGGTCGCTAAAGTCAATGTGTTCTAGATGTTGATCAGTGCATTTGATGCCCTTAGAGAGTAAGGTCCAGTCTATTCGGATGGGTAAAAATCGTCTTTTTAACGGCTCAAAACTGCCCATTTTCCCTGTTCCATTCCATATATAGGGGTCCTTCATTTTTTGTAATAAACGCGCGTAGAGATTGCCTGAAGGTACACCGTTAAAGTCACCACAAAGTATTGTAGGATGGGGACTTTGGTCTACCCATTTCAGAATGGATTTTGCTTGTAAACCTCGAGCGCGTTCTGATTGTATGATCTTCCCTACAATGTCTTTTGTCCTGGCTAAGAAGTCATCTGCATTAGGTTCAACGCTCATGTCGCCGTCGCTCACACCTGTTGAGCTCAAATGAACATTTATGAATCTAACCGTATCCCAAGGAAGAACAATATCTGCGAATCCTGCGCTGTATTTTGGATACCCGTCACCTGGCAGTTCCTTAAACTCTAGTAATTCCTCATAAACAATGGGGTATTTTGAGAAAATGCCCACACAATAACCACTCCATTTGGGTGCAAAAAAGACGTTCGAATACAGTTGACGTACAGGTCGTTCTTCAGGTTTGCGAATCTCCTGCATACAGAGAACGTCAATCTCCTGCCGCTGCGCCCATGCAGCAATTTTACTAGAAGCGTTTTCAGATTGATAAAAAGCGCGAACATTGTATGAGGCAATGCGGATAGATTTTTCAGGAGCATCTATGGTTTTGGCAATTGGCAGCTGAGCCATAGCGGGTAAGAATGTTAAACCTATTCCAATTAGATGGGGTATAACGTTTCTTAATGAAACTCTGAGGTTAAGTATGAAAAACAAAATATGCGGAACAATTAGAGTAGGGAAAATGAGCGCAAAAAGGCCGGATCCTGAAAATAAGTCGGAAGGTATTAAGGAGGCTAATCCACATATAATAGTTGCGAGTAATAACAACCTATTGAACCACCTTAGGAGAAACCTTCGCTTTTTCACTCTCTATTGGAAATCTTAAATAGATACGCTTTTTCCTCTTGACTAAGGCTATCGTATCCTTTCTCTTTGATTTTATCTAAAATTTCATCCATGCGAGCTGTATCTTCTTGGTCGTTCGATTTGGACTTTTTTACATCTTTATATTTTACATAACTACTTTCTCCAAAACTAAATCCTCTACGTTTCTTCTTGGATTTTGATTGGAACAGCATGTTACGGACTCCGTCTATGACTTGAAATAAATACACGTTCCATTCGTGCCCCTGCCTCATACTTCTTATGAAGAAGAAGGCAACTATAGCACCGCCAAGATGTGCAATATGTCCACCAGCATTGGGTCCTGTCGAATTTAGAATATCTAGCGTCACAATACCTGCAGCAAGCATCCAGTACTTAATTTCAAAAATCCCCCACAAACGTACAGGCATGTTAGGCATATATAGGGCTCCGGCAACAAGAATTGCTATGCACCCTGCGCTCGCGCCAACCATAGAGCTTTCGCCCAAAATAGGACTAAGATTGTAAAGAAGGATATAAAGAAGTCCGCCTCCAACTCCTCCATAAATGTAAAGTGCTAATAATCGTTTTTCTCCCAAATATTCCAAGAGGATTTTACCTGAGAAATAGAGCACAATCATGTTAAAAAGAATATGTCTGAAGCCAAAATGAGTAAACATGTATGTTAGCACGGTCCATGGACGTAAGAGTAATTTCCACGGGTCTGAAGGAAGTGCCAAAAGATCATCGGCAAGATGGGGTATTAATTCAAAACTCCCAGTAAAGAGGGTTGTAAAAGCGTTTGTTAGCGTAAATAGAATGAATACAGCAACATTCAAATAAAGTAACCTAGTTAGGTAGTCTCCTTTGAAGGCATCATGTTTTGCTTTGTTGAATAATTCGCTCATCGCGTGTAGCCGTTCATCACTAAAGGTATCTTGTTTTTCGCCATCTACGTATTAATAAGAAGCCAAATAGCATTCCTCCTAAATGCGCAAAATGTGCTATGCCACTGTTGCTTGTTGAAAAACCGTTGTAGAGTTCCAGTAAACCGTAACCAATGACAAAATATTTTGCTTTGATTGGAAAAAAGAAATTCAAGTAAATCACTTGATTTGGGAAGGTCATACCAAAAGCCAAAAGAACGCCAAACACGGCACCCGAAGCACCTACCATAGGGGTGTTTAGAAGCCTATTTAAGGCGCCCATAGTGCTGTCGGTATAATTGTATCCTTGTTCAATGAGTGCAGCGCCCTCTGAAATCACGGTTTCTAGGTTATCCGAAGGGATACTTGCTGCCAGTGAATAGTATTCGTAACTGTTGACTGCAATTTGAAGCGCGCTGGCTCCAAGGCCGGTAAGTATATAGTAGATGAGAAACCTCTGTGAACCCCAATAGTTTTCCATGGCACTGCCTAAAAACCAGAGCATGATCATATTTGATGCAATGTGTCCGAGGTTTCCGTGCATAAACATGTGGGTAACTAGTTGAGACGGTATGAAGCTGTCACTAGCTGGAAAATACAATCCAAGCCAATCAGTGATATCTACACCAAAAGTGGAGCGGATACTGATCATTCCCATAAAGAACAAGCCATTTATGATGAGTAAATTCTTTACTACTGTGGGCATTAAGCTAAATCTTTGCTGTGCAATCATAGGTCTTTAACAAGGTCTTCTTGTTCTAGTTCGATAATAATTCTTTTACCATTAGGAGCGTAACTTGGATTTGAGCTACTAAAGAGTTGTTCACATAAAACTTCATGCGCCTCGGTATTCAAAGAATTAGACGCGGCTTTCACCGCTAATTCTAGGGCAAACGTTTTGAGAATCTTAGACTCTGTCATTTCCTGCATAGAGCTTAATGCTTCCATTAATCGTTCCAACGCTCCTTTGGCTCTTTCGGGTGCTAAAACTACAGGAGCTCCAATAATTTCCAAACTACTTTTATCTTCATTCACATTCCAGTCAAACCCTGCGATTGCAAATTGACCTGCATATTCTTCCAATAAAAGGGCTTCTGAGGGTGTAATATTGAGTTGTAAAGGAAATAGTAATTGCTGAGAGGCCACACTCGCATCCTTCAATTTGCTCCAAATACGGTCAAATTGAACTCTTATCTGTGCTTGCTTCACATGAATAAGAAGCAGTTTGCTACCTAATATGGTAATCATAAAATTCCCCCACACTAAGATTTTAGTCTTGTGTTTTCTACTATCAATTTCATCTGTCCAGAAATCTTCCAATGATTCTTCAAGTGCACCTATTTCTAATTCAGGGTTAGAATTTAGAATTTTTTCGTTTTTGATCCGCTCGTATTGCTCATCAGGCGTTCTAAGTTGTGGACGGCCAATATTGCTATCGGGCTCAAACGGGTTAAAATTAGGGTTGACACGGATTTTAGGTTCCTCGGGAATACGACCCTTTGGCAAGGGTGGAAGAGAGAAACTTACTTCAGAATTAAAATCAATTGCGGGCACTACATTGAATTGGCCAATAGCGTGTCTTGCAGCACTTCTTAATACGGCGTAGATAGTTCGTTCATCCTCAAATTTAACTTCAGTTTTTGTTGGATGGATATTTACGTCTAGACTGTTGGGGTTTACCCTTAAAAATAGAAAATACCCTGGGTGATGTTCCGCGCTTAATACTTCTTCAAACGCTTCTCGTATTGCGTTGTGCAAATAAGGTGATTTTACAAATCTATTGTTCACAAAGAAAAATTGCTCTCCGCGTCTTTTTTTAGCGAACTCTGGCTTTAGCACAAAACCTTCAACCTGCACAACATCTGTACTTTCTTTTATAGGAACTAATTTTTCGTCAAATTTTCGTCCGAAGATGGCACTTATTCTTTTTCTGCGATTCTCTTGTGGTAGATGAAAAAGTAATTTCTCATCGTGTTTAAGAATCCACTCTACATCATGATGCACAAGAGCTACTCTATGGAATTCGTCAATGCAGTGCCTTAGTTCTATTCGATCGTTTTTTAAGAATTTTCTTCGTGCAGGCACGTTATAGAAGAGATTTCGTACTTCTACAATGCTTCCTGTGGGTCCAGGATAAGGCAAATTTGCTGTGATCTTTCCATCTTCCAATTTGAGATTTGTGCCCATACTGCCTCCCTCTGTGTTCGTCTTTAATTGTACATGAGCGACTGCAGCAATAGAAGCCATTGCCTCGCCTCTAAAACCGCGTGTATTTAAATTGAACAAATCTTCCGCTGAAGAAATTTTTGAGGTTGCATGACGTCTGAAGCAGAGCTCTGCATCTACGCTGCTCATTCCACTGCCGTTATCAATGACGACTATTGCTGTTTTCCCAGCACCTTTTAGGCTAAGTGTGACTTTAGTTGCACCAGCATCAATGCTGTTCTCAAGCAATTCCTTCACCACAGATGAAGGCCGCTGTACAACTTCTCCCGCAGCAATTTGATTGGCAACGTGGTCGGGTAAAACAGAAATTAGGGCATTCATAAAAGGAATTTAGCAGCAAAAAAAACTACGAGAATTAAAAAGAGAAGAGAATACAAAAGTCTTTTCGCATAGCCGTCGCTCTTTCCTGCACTTTGCGCTCTTCGCAAATCCCAGTTATCGCGGATACGTTGCCTATACTTCTCTTTGTTGTCAAAAGGAATCTCATCTTCGCCCTCTGGTCTTTCCAATAATTTTAAGCGCTCCTTTCTCTCGTCATGAAAGCGTGCTTGGTGTTGAAAACCGCGAGGTTGATTACGTGCGAAAAATCCCATATTGTCTTAACTTCTCGATTCCCAAAGGTAATAACCTAAATTCACTTTTGCGACCCCATGAAACGTCAACTAACGATCATTTTTTCCATAGTTATTTTAAGCTCTCTAACTGCCAAAGGGCAGGTAGATTCATTGAGTCTTAAAGTGGATAGTTTATTGACTACAATGTCATTAAAGGAAAAAGTTGGACAGCTCTTTATGATTGCTGCCTACAGCAATAAAGACGAAAATTATCGTGTCTATTTAGAAACTTTAGTACGAGATTATGGTGTAGGAGGTATAATAGTCATGCAAGGAGGACCTGCACGCCAAAGGGAACTCATAAGCCGGTTGCATCAGGCATCTGAGCTACCACTGCTAGTGGGTCAAGATGCGGAATGGGGCCAAGCTATGCGTTTAGATAGTACCTATAAGTTCCCTACTTCTCTTACTGTTGGAGCAGTTCAAGATCTTAAACTAGTAGAAAGATTAGGAGAAGCACTGGCCCATGAAAGTCATAGAACTGGGGTTCATATGAGTTTTTCTCCCGTTCTTGATGTGAACACGAACCCTAGAAATCCAATCATTGGTGCTCGGTCTTTTGGTTCGAACGCAAAAGAAGTAAGTAGGAGGGGGCGGGCACTTATTAAAGGTATGGAAAGTGCTGGGGTACTTGCATGCGGTAAGCATTTTCCTGGACATGGTGATACCCAATCGGATAGTCATAAAACATTACCGATTGTGGATCGAACCTTAGATGAGTTAAAATCAGTGGAGTGGATTCCCTTCAAAGATGCCCTTCAGCACGGAGTCAGTTCATTGATGATTGCACATTTAAATATTCCTTCACTGGAACCTTCTGGCAAGCCTACTAGTTTATCATCCAGTGTGATAGATGATGTACTAAGAAAAGAATGGGGCTACAATGGGCTAATTCTCACGGATGCGCTAAATATGAAAGGAGTGAGCGAATTTGCGCCTGTGGGTGAGTTAGAAATTGAGGCATTTAAGGCAGGAAATGATATCTTGTTATTTGCTATGGATGTTCCAAAAGCTTCTGCAAAGTTAGTTGCGGCTTTTGAGAGTGAAGAACTTTCCAAAGCCGAATTAGATATTCGTGTTGCTCGAATCTTGAGGGCCAAAGAAAATTCAAATGCTCGGAAGCATTGGGCAATGGCCAAGCAAGGGAAGCTGAAAGACACATTGGAAGTTCAATATCCGGATAAGACAGCTTCTCATGAAGAACTAAGCTTTAACCTTATTGAAGGAGCAGCTACCCTATTAGAGCTGGGGACGCTATCATTCCCCATTAAGAGTGTAGAAGGAAGGTTTGCACATATTTCTGTTGGAAGCACTCCAGAAACCAAGGTATTGAATCAATACCTTGATCGATATGCCACATTTGATCACTTTGTTAACGTATCCCCAAAGGGAATGCTTCGTCATGAGGCTATAGTCGTTTCCTTTCACCAAGACCCAAAAAATCCTTGGAAGCGCTATACATTAAGTTCTTCGGAAAAAGCTTTAATGGCTGGAATTATAGCAACGGGCAAGCCAATTTATATTCTTCATTTTGCCAATCCATATGGCCTATTGACTTACCCGGATTTGGGCGAAAACGCTCGAGTATTGGTGATGTATGAAAACAATGGAATTGCACAAAAATTGGCTCCGCAATTTCTATTTGGAGCACGCAGCACCAAGGGTAAACTTCCTGTAGATTTAAATAATTGGGGACTAGAAGGCAGCGGACAAGAGACCAAGATTATTAAAAGATTGAGTTATGGATTCCCTTCAGAGGTTGGTGTAGAGGCCGATAAACTGTTGGAAATTGATTCAATCATGCACTTTGCTATTGCTCAAGAGGCTACTCCTGGCGGGCAGGTGTTAATTGCCAGAAGAGGTAACGTTATTTATTCCAAAGAATTCGGGCATCATACGTATCATGAATCTAATAGTGTTGAATGGGATCATTTATACGATATCGCATCTATTACCAAAATAACTGCCACACTGCCTGGGATGATGAGGTGGTATGAGAAACAGCCTCTCTTATTGGAATCAACTGTAGGTCAACAGCTGCCGGAATTGGCATTTTCTAATAAAGGTTCCCTTGTTCTATCGGATGTATTAGCCCATCAAAGTGGGCTGGCTGCATGGATTCCATATTACCTTAGAACCATTAAGACGGATTCTGCCAAAGCATTTTGGTATACGGCTCCCAATGCAGAAACAATTTCTATTACAAAGGATATGCACCTGCGCAGTTCAGTGAAAGACACTATGTACGCTATGCTTGAATTAAGTGATTTGAAAACTAAAGAATACCGCTACTCTGATCTGGGCTATTATTTATTCCAAAGAATGCTTGAAAAGCACAACAATGAAAATTTAGACTCTTGGGCACAATCTACCTTTTACAATCCGTTGGGCGCGTCAAGATTAACATATAACCCCTTGTATCATGGCTATAGCTTAGATGAAATTGTGCCAACTGAGCAAGATTTGTATTGGCGAAACACCACTGTTCATGGAAGAGTTCATGATATGGGAGCAGCCATGATGGATGGGGTGGCCGGACATGCAGGACTGTTTTCCAATGCTAATTCATTAGCTAAAATGATGCAAATGTACTTGTGGGGAGGGACCTATGGAGGTATCAAATTCTTTCAGTCGTCAACGATAAAAAAGTTCACTTCTTGTGCCTTTTGCGAGTTAAAAAATAGGCGGGGTTTAGGTTTTGATAGACCACAGATTGATGACGGTCCCGGACCAAGTTGCAGCTGTGCTTCAAATGATAGTTTTGGCCATACTGGATTCACCGGAACCATGGTGTGGATGGATCCCAATGAGGAATTGCTCTATGTATTCCTTAGTAACAGGACCTATCCAGATATGGAGAACTGGAAATTGAACAAATTTGATATTCGAACAAATATTCAAGAGGTTATTTATAGCGCGCTGAATTAACAAGTATTTTTGAAAGATGAAGATAGGTGTCGTATGTTACCCCACATTCGGCGGCTCTGGGGTGGTCGCAACCGAATTAGGAATCCAAATGGCTAAAAAAGGTCATGAGGTTCATTTCATTACGTACAGTCAACCCGTTCGGTTAGATATTTTTGAGCCAAATATTTATTACCATGAGGTTAATGTTCAAGACTATCCGTTATTTGAATACCAACCGTATGAGTTAGCGTTGAGTTCAAAAATGGTGGATACGGTGCTCACTGAAGGAATAGACATCCTGCACGTACATTATGCCATTCCCCATGCTTATGCAGCGTATATGGCAAAGAAAATCTTGCTGGAAAAAGGCATCTATATTCCTGTAGTGACCACATTACACGGAACAGACATCACGTTGGTCGGAAAAAACCCTTCCTACAAGCCTGCGGTTACGTTTTCAATAAATAAAAGTGATATCGTTACTTCAGTGAGTCAAAGCTTGAAAGAAAATACACTGCGTTCTTTTGTGGTAAAAAATCAAATTGAAGTGATTCCAAATTTTGTGGATTTGAGCTTATACCAGCAGGATGTTCCCTGCAAACGTTCACAAATAGCACCAAATGGCGAAAAGATTATTACCCACATTTCTAATATGCGAAGCGTTAAACGCATTCCAGATATTATAAATATTTTTCATAGAATTCAAAAGGCCGAAGAATCTATCCTTTTAATGATTGGTGATGGTCCTGAACGAGAAAAGGCTGAGCAGCAGGCTAAAGATTTAGGAATCTATTCTAAAGTGAAGTTTTTAGGGAAAACTACTGAAATAAAAAAGTTGCTCTGCATGTCTGATTTGTTTCTACTGACGTCTGCTACTGAGAGTTTTGGTTTAGTGGCTTTGGAAGCTATGGCCGCAAAAGTTCCTGTTATTAGCTCAAATGCAGGCGGAATTCGCGAGGTAAATGTGCATGGGGTAACGGGCTACTTATCAACCATTGGTGATGTAGAAACCATGGCGAATTACAGTCTAACGTTGCTTCAGAATCCGGAGCTGCACGAGCAGTTTAGGAAAAATGCCTATGCACGTGCGAAGGACTTTTCAATTGATATCATAGTGCCTAAGTATGAGGAAGTTTATCAACGCGCTTTAGCAAGTATTAAAAAGGGAAAAGAGAACAATCCGGTATAAGTCCATTGGTTTTTCAAGTTGAGCATTTTTATCCGCCAACCCTTTTTGTCTTGAACCCTTCTTTTTCTAAAAAGTTTCGGGCTTTATCTCTAACATTTCCTTGAAGTATTATTTCGCTATTCTTTGCACTGCCGCCAACACCGCATGTTTGCTTCAGACGTTTGCTAAGTTCCAAAAGTTCTTTATTAGTCCCTTGAAAACCTTTAATAATTACAACTTGTTTTCCGCCGCGACCTTTTTTTTCAAAATGAAGTTCTAATAGTTGATCTTCTGCGTCAATCAACTCCTTATCTTCTGAACGGTCATAATTAAATTCAGGATTTGTGCTAAATACAAAGCCTCCCAAGTCCTCTAAATTGATTTTCTTTGGTTTATTCTTTTTTGCCATTATTATGAGCTTAGTCATTACAAGTACTACCAATCCAAAAGTAAAGGACATTGTCCAATTACTCACTAAATCCAAGGAGAGGAAAACCCGTGGACTTTGCATAGTTGAAGGAGCAAGAGAAATAAATAGGGCATTAGCTTCAAATTGGGTTGCCAAAGAGTTATGGCAATTAGATGGGAGTGACGTTCCGCTCAATACTATGGCTTTCCCTAACTATTATCTGGCATCGTCCAAAGTATTTCAAAAGATAGCTTACCGCAACACCACTGAAAGCGCGGTTGCCGTATTTGCCGTTCCAGATTCTGGGATGAATCAACACTTGGAACTATTGAAATCAGCAAAGTGCATACTTGTTCTTGAGGGGATTGAAAAACCGGGCAATCTTGGTGCATCGCTTCGCACCGCATGCGCTGCAGGTATTGATGCTGTGGTCCTTGTGAATTCCGGTGTAGATCCATATAGTCCCAATGTGATTAGGAATTCCACAGGTGCATTGTTTGAAATACCCCTGATTACTACAGATTCGAAAGCGCTTATCTCGTTGTTTAGCGCAACAGGAAGGAAGGTTTATGTGACAAATTTACATGAGGAGGCAGACTCTATGTTTACTATTCAATGGCCTGACTCCTGCGCAATTGTATTGGGAGAAGAATCAAGTGGGTTAAGCGATATTTGGACGTTAGGTGGTTTTGAAAATATTATTATCCCTATGGAGGGAGGAGCTATTGACTCATTAAATGTAAGCGTGAGTGCCGCTTTGCTCATGTATCATTGGAAATCTCAGCAATAAAGCTCATTGGTCAAAAAAATACGGCTCGCCTAAGCGAGCCGTAAACCAAACCAATAAACCTAAGTTACCTATATGGGCATCTTACATAATTAAAACGCTTAAAGGAGATTTTAGTTCAATACTCAAGAAAATACTATTGAGATTTTAGTCTTTTTGTACTTTCCTTTTTGTTAAAAAAGACAAAGCAGTGGGACTTTCTTTTACGTTCATAACTCCCTCGGGGTGACCAAAATACAGAAGTTGCCCCCCCTCTTCGCCACCTTTAGGCCCTATTTCTAAAAGATAATCTGCTCGTTCAATAACATCTAGGTCATGCTCAATTACAAGCACAGTATGCCCCATATCAACGAGTGCATTAAATGCAATGAGGAGTTTTCTAACGTCGTCAAAATGCAATCCCGTTGTGGGTTCATCAAAGAGGAACAATGTATTTCCGGCTTTATTTCCTTTGGAGAGAAAATAGGCCAATTTAACTCGCTGAGCTTCACCTCCGCTTAAGGTGGAACTGCTTTGTCCTACAGCTGCATATCCCAAACCTACATCCTGAAGCGGTTGGAGTTTATTGGCAATTTTAATTTGTTTTATGGTGCTAAAGAATGCTATAGCTTCGTCTATGGTGCATTCAAGTATGTCTGCAATGCTTTTGTCTTGTACCTTAACTTCAAGGATTTCTGCTTTGAAACGATGCCCATTGCAGTCTTCACAACGTAAATGGACATCTGCCATGAATTGCATTTCTATGGTAACTTCCCCTTCCCCCTTGCAGGTATCACAGCGTCCTCCATCTGTATTAAAGCTGAAGTGTTTTGGTTTATAGCCTCTAACTTTAGAGAGCTCGGTTCCTGCATAGAGCGATCTGATATCGTCGTAGGCTTTTAGGTAAGTAACGGGGTTTGAACGAGATGATTTCCCAATAGGATTTTGGTCTACCATTTCTACGTGTTGTAATTTATCCAAATCACCTACCAATGCTTTATGTAACCCTGGACGTTCACCAACATGCTCAAGATGTTTTTTAAGCGCTGGGTAAAGAATTTTTTTGATTAAGGTACTTTTTCCTGAACCACTTACTCCTGCAACCACTGAAAATACTCCAAGAGGTATATCCGCATCAAAACCTTTGAGGTTGTGCTGTCTCACTCCTTCTAGTTTAATAACACCCGTTGGAGTTCTAATAGATTTAGGAAGGGGGATTTCCAGGCGCCCGGTCAAATATCCCGCTGTTAAACTAGTTTGGTGTAATAATACATTGTCTGGTAATCCGGAGGCAATAATTTCACCTCCTAAGTTTCCAGCAGCAGGACCAATATCAATAAGATAATCGGCAGCCTGCATAAAGATTTCTTCATGCTCTACAACAACGACTGTATTTCCTTTATCCCGGAGTGCTTTAATTACTTCAATAAGCTGTTCTGCGTCAAAAGGATGCAAACCTATACTTGGTTCATCTAAAATATATAAGGAACCCACGAGCGCGGAACCAAGCGAAGTTGCTAATTGAATTCGTTGACTTTCACCGCCGCTTAGAGTATTGCTGGTTCTGTTAAGCGTGAGGTAGGATAACCCCACATTCATAAGAAATTTTATTCGTGTGGTGATTTCTGTGAGTAGACGTTTTGCAATTTCAGAATCACGCGCGTCAAGTTCAAGTGCATCAAAAAAACCAGCTAACTTATTCAGCGGCAGTTCTACTAACTCGTGTAACGCAACTCCTCCTATTTTGACATATGAAGCTTCTTGTTTTAGGCGTTTTCCTTTACACGAAGAACATTTGGTTCTACCACGATAACGGCTAAGCATCACTCGAAATTGAATCTTGTATTTTTTGCTCTCTAAATGCTTGAAGAATGAATTTATTCCTTTAAAACTTTTACCTCCTTCCCAGAGCATCTCTTTTTCCTCAGCGGTTAGTTCCATGTAAGGACGGTGAATGGGAAAGCCTACTTCGCTGGCGCCAAGGATAAATTTATTTTTCCACTTGCTCATGGTCTCTCCTTTCCATGGTGCAACAGCACCTTCATACACACTAAGAGTTTGATTGGGTAAGACCAGGTCTTCATCAACACCAATGATACTGCCAAACCCTTCGCAAGTAGGACACGCACCAATGGGATTATTGAAGCTAAAAAGATGAACACTGGGTTCAGTAAAGATAACTCCGTCAACTTCGAATGAATTGTTGAATTCTATGGGACGATTGCCATCCAAGAAATCTAAAAGACAAGTGCCGCGGCCCTCATAGAAGGCTGTTTGTATAGAATCTTGTAAGCGATGAATATTCTCTTGATCATCTTTACGAGCTATTGCGCGGTCTATGACTAATTCAATTATTTCTTTATTGTAATTTCCATCTTCAAGTACATCTTCAATACGCTCAATATTCCCGTCTACCATGATTCTGGAAAACCCTTGAGAGGCCAAAATGGTTAGATGTTGGATTGCACTTCTATCTTTATAGGTGACAGGTGCAATAATTAGAAAACGATCACCGTCTTGTTTGCTTGAGATAAAGTCTATGACATCTTCAACTTGATGCCTTTTAACTTCTTTACCAGAAACTGGGCTGTAGGTGCGTCCAATGCGCGCAAATAAAAGCTTTAAGTAATCGTAGATTTCTGTAGTTGTGCCTACAGTAGACCTAGGGTTTTTACTACTTACTTTTTGCTGAATGGCAACAGCGGGAGGAATACCTTTAATGTATTCAACCTTTGGTTTATCTAATTTTCCTAAAAATTGGCGCGCATATGAGCTCAAGCTCTCTACATAGCGTCGTTGCCCTTCAGCGAACAAAGTGTCAAAAGCCAACGAACTCTTACCAGAACCACTTACACCGGTGATCACTACTAGTTGATTACGAGGGATATTTATGCTAACCTCCTTGAGGTTGTGCACGGAAGCCCGCTTAATTTCAATGAATTCGGTCATGTATAGTTAGAGTCAAAACACAAATGTAACCTTAAAACCCACCTACGGTTCCGCAGAAATACATCATTTTGGAATAGTATTTGATTCTTTCCCGTATATTCACCTTAAATTAAAAGACTTGCCTATAGAATTACTGCTACGCTAAATCCTTAATGTTATGAAATTAAGAAAGCTAGAAGACCACGATTTAGTGGCGCAGTACCGTGATGGAAATGAGCAAGCTTTTGAGGTGTTAATTCGCAGACACCAGAAACGTATTTTCCTACAGATTTATTCAAAAGTTCAAGATACAGAGGTCGCTGATGATCTGTTTCAAGAAACTTTTATTAAGGTTATTCGCTCTTTACGAAAATCTAATTATGAAGAAAAAGGTAAATTTCTTCCTTGGGCTATTCGTGTGGCAAACAATACAACTTTAGACTTCTTCAGAAGAGAGGCCCGAAAAAAAGAATTTCGTCCTAACGGAGAATTCACTGTATTTGACACTTATGGAGAAAGTGACCAGCCCTTTGAACAGGAATTAATTGAATCCCAGATAAACGAGGATTTACACAAGCTTATAACTTATCTCCCGGATGAACAGAGGCAGGTTTTAGAATTGCGAATATTCTGTAATTATAGTTTTAAAGAGATTGCTGAGGAAACGGATGTAAGCATTAATACCGCGCTTGGCAGGATGCGCTATGCAGTGGGTAATATTCAGAAACTCATGCTGAAACATAATATTAGTTTAGAATTTTAGTACTTGCAGATAATAAGGGTTCAGGCACTGCGTTACTATTACAATTTAAACGTAGCCCATGGGAAAAACTTTACCTTATGAACACTTGGAGGTTGGAGCCTCTGAAAAAAGTATCCAAAACATCTTAGCCTTCTCTAAAGCAACCAAGCAATTGAAGCTACAACGTTTACCCAAGGAGTTGGGAGAACTATTTAACAACTAAAAAAGCCCGCATTCGCGGGCTTTTTTTATTTCAACTCATTGGTATTGTGCTACTTGAAACTAGATCAAGTGCCTAATTTGCTACATCTGAAAAGAACTTAAGTCTTGCCAGTCTCAATTCCTCCTCTTCGTATTCTTCCGAGAATTCTTCAGTCAACTCATCCAGAGAGCCTTCCTGACTGTCTTCTGTTAGGAATTCAAAGATTTCTTCAATGCTTTCGTCATCTAAAATATCCTTTAGATAATAATCAATATTGAGTTTCGTACCGCTTATTACTATGCGTTCCATTTCCTCAAGTAGTTGATCCATTTTCAAGCCTTTGGCCTTGGCAATATCATCAAAAGGTAGTTTTCTATCTGTGCTTTGGATGATGTATACCTTAAGCACGCTTTTGTTTGCAATGGTTTTGAAGACCATATCTTGAGGCCGATCAATGTCATTTTCCTCCACATATCTTTGTATGGCTTCGACTATTTTAATGCCGAATTTTTTGGCCTTTCCTTCACCAACTCCTTGAATATTTTTTAATTCATCTAACGTACAGGGATAAACTGTAGCCATTTCACTCAATGAATTTTCGCTAAACACGGCATACGGAGGAACATCTTTTGCATTGCCTATTTTTTTACGCAAATCCTTCAGTATACTAAAGAGTTGTTTATCAACGGCAACTACTTTGGTTGAGGCGCTACGTTCACTATTAAGTTCATCGTAATCTAACTCCTTCCGAACACGGAATGCCTTAGGTAATTTACCGGCATTGCCTTTTTCGGTAACCTGTATGGTTCCATAGGCATCAATATTTTTACTTAAGTAATGACGAATAATACCCTGTCTAATTACAGCCCTCAAGTGAGCCTCGCTTTTATCTTTTTGAATACCCCAAGATGATAAATTTGTGGCGTCATTCTTTACTAACACAGCGGAGCTATGCCCTCGTAAAATATTGATGACTTCTGAAGTTTTAAATTTGCCATGCGTCTGGTTTACCGCTGCAATTACATCTAGTAACTCAGTAGATGCATCTACTTTTTCTTTGGGATGGCGGCAGTTATCGCACATTTTTTCACAATTGTCTTCATGGAATTCTTCCCCGAAATAGTGCAAGAGTGCTCTCCTCCGGCAAGTAGCTGCCTCTGCATATCCAGTTGCTTCTTCTAAGAGTTGACGACCAATTTCTTGTTCGCTTACATTCTTTTTATTCAAGAATTTTTGAAGGCGCTCAATATCTTTAATGTCAAAATAGGTGATACATGATCCTTCACCGCCGTCGCGTCCTGCTCTACCGGTTTCTTGGTAATAGCTTTCTAGTGATTTAGGCATATCGTAGTGAAGGACAAATCTCACATCGGGCTTATCTATTCCCATTCCAAATGCAATGGTGGCTACAATGACGTCACAATCTTCATTGAGGAAGGCATCTTGATGCTTTATACGTTTGCTGCCCTCTAAGCCTGCGTGATAAGGCAAGGCGTTGATTCCGTTGACTTGTAATTGTTCTGCTAGATCTTCCACTTTTTGGCGGCTCAAGCAATAGACAATAGCACTTCTACCTTTGTTAGCCTGTAACAACTTTGTGATATCCCTGTCTATATCCCGCTTTGGTCGGACTTCATAGTAAAGGTTTGAGCGGTTAAAACTTGACAGAAACACTTGTGGTTCCTCCATGCCAAGGGTTTTCATAATATCTGCTTGAACTTTTGGCGTTGCTGTGGCCGTGAGAGCTATAATTGGTTTCCTCCCTAAAGCATTTATACTCTCCTTAATAGTGCGGTAATCTGGACGAAAATCATGGCCCCATTCCGAAATACAATGTGCTTCATCAATAGCGAAGAAACTAATGGGTATGGAGCCCAGTAATTCAATATTGGCCTTCTTGTTAAGGCTTTCCGGTGCAACAAATAGTAATTTTGTTAGCCCGGACTTTAGATCTATATGCACTTGTTCCAGCTGCCCCTTGGTGAGGGAACTATTTAAGACGTGAGCTATTCCGTCTTTTTCGCTATATCCTCGAATGGCGTCAACCTGGTTTTTCATCAGTGCAATTAGGGGACTTACAACAATAGCCGTTCCTTGACTAACTAGAGCCGGTAGCTGGTAGCATAAACTTTTACCACCACCGGTTGGCATGATTACAAAAGCATCTTGTCCTTTGGAGATACTTTCAATAATGGATTTTTGATTTCCTTTAAAATCACTGAATCCAAATAACTGTTTCAGTTGATTTTCCCAATTGATAGAGGGCATATGCTCTATGATGTTTGTTATCCTTAAAAGGTAAGGGATTTTCTCATGATTTGTGAAGGTACATCAGAATGTTTTTCGGATTTTTGACCATTATTCTTGGTTATCAACATGTCCAAAGACAGAAATAATATGAGCTTTTTAGACCACCTTGGCGAATTACGCTGGCATTTGGTGCGTTCTTCTATTGCAATCTTTTTATTCGCTGTTTTAGCCTTCTTATCTAAGGAAATCATTTTTGATGTGATCATCTTTGGCCCTAAACAAATGGATTTCCCAACCTACACCTTGTTCTGTTGGCTTTCAAGCTTAGTAGGAGGAGACGTGTTTTGTTTTAACGAGATGCCTTTTGAACTTCTCAACATGAGGATGAGCGGTCAATTTCAAATGCACCTATGGGTATCCTTGGTGGCCGGTATAATTATAGCTTTTCCCTATGTTTTTTGGGAATTATGGCGATTTATTCAGCCGGGTCTTTTACAAAATGAGCGAAAAAGTTCACGGGGTGTTCTGGTTTTTACGACAATCTTATTTCTGTTCGGCGTTCTTTTTGGTTATTATGTTATTGTGCCATTGAGTGTGCAATTCTTAGGAACGTATACAGTGTCTTCCCAGATTTTTAATAGGATAGACCTTACTTCATACATCAGTATGGTCAGCTCCGTAACATTGGCAACGGGAATTCTATTTCAACTGCCTATTGTTGTATATTTTTTAAGTAAACTGGGCGTTGTTACTCCTGTTTTACTAAAGACATACAGGCGTCATGCAATCGTAGGTATTTTATTGTTAAGTGCAATAATTACTCCTCCTGACATCGCATCTCAGATTCTTGTAACTTTTCCGGTGTTAATATTGTACCAGATAAGCATAGGAGTGAGCAGGAGAGTCAGCAAAAACCGAGTAAAAACAAAGGAGGCATAGTGAAGTTAGAAGCACAAAATATTGTCAAAAAATACCGTTCTAGAACCGTTGTTAACGAAGTTAGCTTTGAGGTAAATAGGGGCGAAATTGTTGGCTTACTTGGACCCAATGGTGCAGGAAAAACCACGAGTTTTTATACGGTTGTTGGGTTAATTCGACCGTACAGCGGTCAGATTCTTTTGGATGGAAAACCTATTCAAAAATTGCCCATGTACAAACGTGCTCAGTTGGGAATTGGATACCTTGCTCAAGAAGCTTCAGTTTTTAGAAAGCTGAGTATTGAGGATAATATATTGGGTGTTCTAGAAATGACTAAGCTCTCCAAGGAAGAGCGTCATGAAAGGCTTGAAGAGCTCTTAAATGAATTTGGCTTACAACATATTCGTAAAACAAGAGGCGATTTGCTTAGCGGTGGTGAGCGCAGAAGAACAGAAATAGCAAGAGCCCTGGCAACGAAGCCCAAATTCATTCTGTTAGACGAACCCTTTGCAGGGGTGGATCCCATTGCTGTGGAGGATATTCAAATGATTGTGGCTAATCTCAAGAATAAAAACATTGGAATCTTAATTACGGATCATAATGTGCAAGAGACCTTGGCAATAACAGATAGAACCTATCTCATGTTTGAAGGCCGTATTCTCAAAAGCGGCACGGCAGAAGAATTAGCTGCGGATGAGCAGGTGCGACGTGTATATCTAGGTCAAAATTTCGAACTCAGAGCGCGTAAGTAACTTTTGATTCGGCTTGAAAGCCTTGGTTTCGGCACGCGTGGCGCATGACCCTCGTAAGTTTTTAATAGCCCACTAAATCGCTCCATTGCCGCTTGGTATAAAGTCAAATCGAATTGATTCATATTTTCCCATACTTCTTTTTCTGCGATTTCCTTCTTTTTTCCACCGCTATTGTGGTATTCCACTAAGGTGTTTTTCCAATGAAACATTTCGCCAAAATAGGCGATCGAAGCTGCGTATTGTTCGGTAAAACCAACTGCATCTAAACGGTCTAGATGTGCTAATGCTTTAGGAAGAACCTGCTTATCTTCTAAGAACTCTTTTTGATTTAAATAACCACTCATAAACGCCGTCTGGCGGTTGTTGCTTTGAACCAAGCGCGCGAAGTCTTCTGGACTTTCAATTCCCTCCATCAATGCTACATGCTTTTTATTTAGACGTTTGCTGTAGTGATTGTAATGACTCATGGACCGGGCTATTGGCTCACGAAAAAGGGTAACTACCGTAGCATTAGATTCAGCAATCACGGGTCTTAGAGGGAAATGGCCATAGATGCATTTTATCTCAGAGTCTTCTAAAGCCGATTTTAATTGTTGGTCCAGATTCTTGTGGCTATAGATGCTCCTACGTTCACTCTCTTTGTAATTAGATTCCAATAATAATCGCAAGGAAGTTCCGGCGGTTTTTGGGATGTGAATAAAAACGAGTTTCTTTGAATGGCGCATTGGAGCCCAAATTACATGATTCTACCCAAAATCAAGCAACCCATTTTTATACTTGGTATGCACCGCAGTGGTACCACAATGGTTACTCGTGCTCTTTCAGAGGCTGGAGTTCATGTAGGTACAATTTGTGATCACAATTCTGAGGCGCTTTACGCTATTGATGTTAATGAACGGATTTTTCAGGCCGCGGGCGGATCTTGGTGGTCTCCACCCACCAAGGAGGCGATACTAAAAGCTGCCAATGATTTTGAAACCAATCTTAAAGACCTAGATCTTTACGGTGCTCATCTCAAGCACTCTAGTGGTCGTCGATTTTCATTGGCTTCAGCATATAAGGGGCCTTGGGCTGTAAAAGACCCTCGCCTTTGTTACACCCTATCATGGTGGTTGGCTCGCTTTCCAAATGCTAAGGTTATTTGGATATTTAGAGCGGAAGAGGAGATTGTACAGAGCCTCCTTCGCCGTCAAGAAATAGCTGGAGAAGCTCAAAGTGCACTCACGGAGGAGACCGCACAAGAACTGGTCCACGAGTATAACGAAGCAGCCACTGCAAACATCAAAAATAGCGGGGTAGAAGTCCGCATGATTAAATACAATGATCTGGTAAGTAAAGACGTTGATTTGCAACGCAAAAGTTGGTTTTCTTTATATCAATTCTGTAAAGTACGTCCCGGTGCCATGGAAGGATTCACTCGGCGAAGTCCAAAATTGGCCACAGAAAAGTCGTCTAAACCTTCAGAAGCACTCCCAACGCACGGTCCCTTGGTCAGTGTCATTGTACCAAACTATAACCATGCGCAATTTCTTGATGAGCGCTTGCAGAGTATCGCTAATCAGTCGTACAAGAACATAGAAGTTCTTCTCATGGACGATTGTAGTCTAGATCATAGTAGAGACCTTCTTGCAAGGTGGGCTGATAGGGATACTCGAATGACCACGCTATTCAATGATCAAAATTCGGGAAGCCCCTTTGCGCAATGGGCCAAAGGCGCCCAAAGGGCTGAGGGCAAATACGTATGGATTGCTGAGAGCGATGATTATTGCGACACCGATATGCTGGCTCTGCACGTGCAAAGTATGGAGGCCAACGAAAAAGCAGTGATTGCCTACAGCCATAGCCATCTTGTGGATGAGAAAGGCCATTTCCTGCGCGACTTTAAAGACGATTACGGATTCATCTTTGGAGATACCGCCAAATGGGCTAAGGACTTTACCATATCCGGTAAAACCGAGGTCGCTAAACACATGGTCTTTTCAAATACCATCCCTAACGCAAGTGGTATACTTATACGCAAAAGGGCCTTTGACGCAGTTGGAGCACCTGCCACGCATTGGCGATTAAATGGCGATTGGCTCTTTTACGCTAAACTTCTCCAACATGGAGAGCTTATCTTCCATGCACAGCCGCGAAACAAATTCCGCTTTCACTCCCAAACTCAACGCAGCCGGTCGATGAATTCATATAAAGCTTTTGACGAACTCCTTGAGATGTATGCCATCTTTCAAGAAGAGGACTTTGCAACGCTGGAAAGTATCAATGCTGCGCGAGGTCAAGTTGCAATGTGGTGGGCAGCCAATGTGTTCTCTATGGCAAATCATGCAGAGGTGTGGCGCAACAACTTAAGATTGTATCGTTCCTTTAAGCAATATAGACCTGGATTAGGTATGTACCTTTTAAAAAGTGGCGTCATTAAAATCGTTGGTCAATTCTTTATTGTTTTGGGGCTCAAAAAACCTATCAAGAAATTAGCAGCGAAATTGTTTCCAAAAACTTTTTTTGCTCATTAAATGAAAATTTCCGTCATCATACCTGCTTATAATGCTGCAACAACTATTGCCGAATGCTTGGAGAGCGTAGCCCGTCAAACCATTGCGGCTTTTGAAGTGATTTTGGTAGACGACGGTAGTATAGATGACACCCAAACTATAGCCGCGGGTTTTGAAGGCCAAGTAAACCTCCGTTTAGTTACTCAGGTCAATTTAGGTTTGGGGAAAGCACGGAATGCAGGTATGGCGGTAGCCACAGGAGATGCTTACGCTTTTTTAGATGCAGACGATGTATGGCTACCGAATAAGCTCGAACAAGGATATACGGGTCTTTTAAAGTATCCAAAAACCGCATGGTTCTACACGCCGATTTTGGAGTGGACCCACGGCAAAGAAAAAAGCATTCGAAGGAGATCGTGCAGCCAAGTCAGTTCAATACGTTCCTTCTTGAGCTACAACCCTATTGTTCCTTCTACGATAATTATGCGGAGCAGTTTTGACTACGCTTGGGAAAACGACCGAAGGCTTCAGGAAGACGTCGGCGCTCATCTCAGGGTGCTGAGCCGTGGTGATTTCCCGAAGATGTTGCCTGAGGCAACGTTGAAATATAGATTAGATTTCGGTATGACCGCTGATGCAGAGCGTCACGTGGAAAAGGTGATGCGCGCTGTATCTAAAGCAAAGGATCTTGGACACGTCAGTGAGAAAGAATTTAAGCTCTACCAGGTGCGTAAGGCATATGAATTGGCCCGTACGTATAAAAAAAGAGGCAATACAACCGAGCAGAAAAAGTGGAAAGAGGAAGCCTTGAATAACGCGAAAACTACTCGAGTACCCTTCGGCCTTTGGCTGCGTTTATTCCTGTTAATCTAAAAGAACACCATGTGCGTGAGCGTTAGGAAGGAGAAGGGGTAGTCGTTTAACCCTTTTGTCCACTGCAAAGCCGATCTGCTTGTTCCATTGAAGTTTCGATCAATACTCAGGTTGAGTATCCTTGGCCAATCTCCATCTCTAAAGTAACCTGTGAAGGTTCTTGTTTCTGCATGTATACCTATACCGTGATTCATTCTCTGAGTCAATTTCAGATTAAAAAGAAATCCGTCATTTTGCGGGTAATCTACCCAGTGGGTTTGATAGACTTGAAAACCAGCATCGGAAGAAACCCAAAAATCTGTGTTCTTTGGCTGCCATCTTCCAGTGAAAAAGAAAGCGTATCCAGGTGCATCTGTAAAACGGGCATTATTTAATGGACCTGCAGCAGTTTTCAAGTGAGTAGTGAAAAACAATTCCTTACTGCTGTCTTCCTGTTTTTCATAGAGGCGATGTGAAATATTTACGACAACATCTCCAGCTTGAATGCCCTGTCCACTTTCTCCTCTAGAAGTGCGGTGCTCGCGAACATCGGTACTCGTTCTAAAGGCTTCAATACTTTGGTGTACCACATTAAACAAGGTCTTTCCGGTAACTAATTGAACTTCATTGTGCCAATTTACGAATTGGTCATCTCCACGAAGGCTTATTTGAGCACTGGAGCTAACGTAATTCTTGTGTGAGTTAGCTACGGTAGGTATGGGCAGCGCATTTGGCCCCAAATAGGCATGGGAGTAGTTCATGTAATGCGTCCACGGCGTAACACCGTCCCAATTGTGGATTTGATTCCACCATTCGAATTGGGCCTTGGCGCCAAAAGAAAACAGTATAAATACTATAATTAGGATTTGGCGCATTATTCAAGGTCCGTATTAAGCTTTTCGCGCAGGTACAATAGATTTGGATTCTTTTCGGCCATATGCTTAAATTTCTCTTCAGGCATATATAGTTTCTTGGTTTGCACGTTTTCAGACATTTTTACATCAAAGCGAATCGCAAAGTTGTTTAGTTTCATTCTTAACCAAGGCACGAGCTCTTTTTGCTCGTCATTAAAATATCCTTGTTGAATATTGTTATCCACGGTGATCTCAAGCGTATTCTTATCAATGATTTTCGGCGCTTGGGCCTGAAGCATGCTGCGTATTGCAGTTTTAATGTGCCGTTGATTGGAGTATTCAGCTAAGGCTGTTTTTAATTCATGTTCGGTAAATACGCTTTGAGGACCTTCCTCCTTTTTGGGAAGATCATGTTCATTTTCTGATTCAGACGCAGTGGACATCTCTTTTGGATTCTCCAACTCCTTGATTACAGAAGAAATGGATACCCCGCCATTTTTCTTGCCTGACTTTCTCTTTCTTCTACTTTCAGTAGGGAGGTCAAAGGCAGCAGATGGGCTAGCTTCGGGCGGAGACACAGTCACCGGTGTTTCCGGTAGTTTTTGCTCTTTTGGTAAATCCGCATCACTTACAGCAATGTGCTGAACTGCTTTATCTGACGGTGAACTTTCAGTAGTTTTTGAAGGTCCTGAAGTATGAGTTGGCTCAGGTTCTTGCTTAGAAGACAGCTCTCTTTTTGGTAAAGTGTCAGGCAAAAACTGATTGGTCTCTTTATTTTTATGATCTAGGCTGGGTTGCGACTTTTTTTTTTCTTGTGAGATGAACTCAACTAATTTTAACAGACCCAGTTCTACTAAAATTCTTGGCTGACTAGAAGATTTATATTGACCGTCTAATTCGTTGAAGACTTTAAGCCCATGTAATAAAAACCTTGTAGAAGTTGCTCCGCTTTGTTCTAAATAGCGCTGTTTAATGGAAGGACCTACCTCAAGAAGTTCAACAGTCTTGGGTTCTCGTGCAACAAGAAGATCTCTGAAGTGTTTGGTTAGACCTATTACGAATTCGTGACCATTGAACCCCTTATCTAGAACTTCATTGTACAATAAAAGCAAGTCCGGATAATTGACTGCTTGAGCTAAATCAATCGAACGAAAGAAGAAGTTATAATCTAGGATGTCCAAGACCTCCACTACTTGATTATAGGTAAGCTCGTGACCTGTGAAGCTTACCATACGGTCAAATAAACTTAACGCATCACGCAAGGCACCGTCTGCTTTTTCTGCGATCATGTGAAGTGCTTCGGGTTCTGCTTTTACACTTTCTTTGTCCGCAACAAAACCTAAATGATGGGCAATGTCGTCAACAGTGATTCGCTTAAAATCAAAAATCTGACAACGTGAAAGAATAGTCGGAATGATCTTGTGCTTCTCTGTAGTTGCAAGAATAAAAATGGCATGGGCGGGAGGTTCTTCCAACGTTTTCAAAAATGCATTGAAGGCCTGTTGCGAAAGCATATGAACTTCATCAATGATATACACTTTAAACTTCCCAGTTTGAGGAGCGAATCGTACTTGGTCTATTAGACGACGTATATCGTCTACAGAGTTATTCGACGCGGCATCTAATTCGAAAATGTTTAAGGCTAATTCTTCCTCATTCAACCCTACATCTGCATTAATGACGTGTGCAAGTATCCGAGCACACGTAGTTTTACCTACACCTCTTGGTCCGCAAAAAAGCAAGGCTTGAGCCAAGTGGTTACTTTCTACACTTTTTAGTAGTGTTTCAGTAATATGGCTTTGACCCACAACAGACTCAAAAGCCTTTGGTCTATATTTCCTTGCCGATACAATGAACTGCTCCATATGACAAATATAAGCGACCTTTCCGCCCCTCAAATACCCCAATAGAAAAAGGCTGTAAACACGTTGCTAACATAAGTTGCTTCAATCCAAAAAGTCTCGTACATTTGCACTCCTTAATTTTTAAGACAAAATAATTATGAACCAGTACGAAACCGTTTTCATTTTGAATCCCGTTTTATCTGAAGATCAGGTAAAGGAAGCGGTAGATAAGTACGTGTCATTCTTGAAAGAGAAAGGCGCGAGCATTATCAGCAAAGAAAATTGGGGCCTCAAGAAGATGGCTTACCCAATACAAAAGAAAAAAAGTGGATTTTACCACTTTGTAGAATTCAATGCACCTGGAGAGGCAATTTCTCCCTTGGAGGTTGAATTTAAGCGTGACGAGCGTATTATGCGCTTTTTGACCGTTAGAATGGATAAATATGGTATGGAATACGCTGCAAAGCGCCGTGCCAGAGTAAACGCTTAATCAGAAGGAATTATGGCAACTAGAGGAAAAGACAACGTTCGTTACTTGCAACCTATTAATGTTGAGAGTGGTAACCAAAAGAAATACTGTCGTTTTAAAAAGTCAGGTATTAAGTTCATTGATTACAAGGACCCAGATTACTTATTGCGTTTTGTTAACCCACAAGGGAAAATTTTACCACGCCGTCTTACGGGGACTTCATTGAAATACCAAAGAAAATTATCTACGGCCATCAAGCGTGCAAGACACATTGCCTTGATGCCTTACGTAGCTGATAACCTTAAATAATTCAGTACCATGGAAATCATTCTAAAGAAAGACGTAGAAAACTTAGGTTTTACTGATGACTTGGTAACTGTGAAAGACGGTTACGGACGTAATTTCTTAATCCCTCAGGGATTTGGAGTATTAGCAACAGAAAGTGCAAAGAAAGTTTTAGCTGAAAATTTGCGCCAGCGTGCGCACAAAGAGGCTCAAGCTATAACTGATGCTCAAGCAACTGCTGAAAAGTTGGCAGGTGTAGAATTAAAAATGACTGCGAAAGTTGGAACAGGCAACAAATTATTTGGCGCTATAACTAACCAAAACGTAGCAGATGAATTGTCTAAATCAGGTGTAAAACTTGAAAAGAAGTTTGTTCAAATAGTAGGCGGTTCTATCAAGGCCTTAGGTCGTTACACCGCTGCAGTTCGTCTACACCGTGAGGTAGTCGTTAATTTTGAATTTGAGGTTGTAGCGCAAGCTTAAACAATACTCTAAGGAATCACGAATGCTGAAAAGCCGTCCTATATTGGGCGGCTTTTTTTATGCCGTATGCTATTCAACAATAAATGGAACAGTCGGGAAGATTTACGAATCCTTACCAAGGAGATTAGCACAACTTATTCATAGCGTAGCGCTTCTAAAGGATCCAAATCAGCCGCCTTATTCGCAGGGTACCAACCCGCAGCAACACCAACAAGAACAGATATAATAAAGGCCACAATGATCCAAAGCCATGGAATAAAGAAAAACCCTCCAATTTGATTAGCGACAACATTGCCTATAACTATACCAAATAGAATCCCCGTCCAACCGCCTAATTGTGTGATTATAACGGCTTCTGTTAGAAATTGAGAGCTAATGGCCCTTTTGGTAGCACCTATTGCCTTACGCGTGCCAATTTCCCGAGTGCGTTCCGTTACACTTACAAGCATGATATTCATGAGGGCAATAGAAGCTCCTAACAAGGTAATAGAGCCAATAATGAACGCACCACTTGTAACCATGTTCAGATTTTCAATTAAGCTCTTGGCAACGCTATCACTTCTTGTAATACTAAAATTATCACGCTCCTTAGGGACTAATTTCCTCACGCTGCGCATCAATGCCATACATTGCCCTTGGACTGCATCAAGTGTTTCGGCACTCGGTGCATTCACGCTTAACGTATAATTAGGATTGGCACCAGAAAAATTGGCCCTAGCATAATTTAGGGTTACCCAGGCACCTCGATCTCCAGAAAACAAACCGGACGAACCTTTTTCTTGAAGCACACCAACGACTAAATATGGCTTTCCTTGGATTCTAATCGTTTTACCTGAGGCAGGCTCATCTCCGAATAAATCGGTCTTAGTTTCACTCCCTAAGATGGTGTAATTACGACCTGAATAGACATCGTCTAATGTGAAGTTTCTTCCTTCATCAAGTTCAAAGCCTCCGGTATACATATAGTTTTCATCCGTTGCCGTGATTGATGTATTGGGATTGGTGCTGATGTTTTTGTACGAAAGTTTGGCAATCCCTGACGCCCTATAGGTAAGTGAGGTTTTAGATCTAGGATAATCCATACGCTCCTTAAAACGAAGTGCTTCACGAAAAGAAATTCTTGGGTTTTGGCGGTAATCTGCATTCCCTACAAAAAAACCACCTTGGGAATTCCTGATCGTTAAAGTGTTTGCACCTAGAGAGGTGAAATTACTCTCTAAGCTCTGCTTCAGCGCGTCTGTGGCGCTCAGGATACCTACTAATGCCATGATTCCAAAAGAAATAATTAAAGAAGTTAAAATAGTTCTAAGTGGAGATGCTGTAATGGCTGACCAAGCTAGGGAAGTAGTTTCTCTGAAATTCTTTAAACGCATAGGCGGGGTTTTGGGGCTCAAGCCAAATTTAGCAATTACTTTTACGCCGTGGCTGTGAATCTTAAACATACACTTGGCTTTTTAGCTGGCGGTTATAAAAATGTAGCTGAACTCAAAGGAATTGTCCTGCCAGATACCCCACCTACTGTTCATTATCAGAGTTTGTTAGTTGGATGGGATGCAGCGGATTGGAATGTTATGAATCCTTTATTGCAAAAAGGTAAGCTTCCGGCGGTTGCAGGATTAATGGCTCAAGGTATACATTCAAAACTGGCTACTTTAGATCCGCCTATCTCACCTATGCTATGGACGTCAGTGGCAACATCAGCCTGGCCCTCTAAGCATGGTATTCATGGGTTTACAGAGTTGTATGAAGGGGAGATTCGAGCAGTTCGCGGATCGTCTATCAAGATACCAACCTACTTTGATTATTTGGAAAGTGCAGGTGTTCCTGCAACAAGTGTGGCATGGTGGCCTTCACATCCGGCCAAGAAAAGCATATTGGGAGCCTTTCGAATATCAAACTTAGCGGTCAGTGAAGATATGCGATG